>ENA-OWYJ01000040-OWYJ01000040.1-human-gut-metagenome-genome-assembly--contig:-NODE-40-length-45429-cov-17.3895_pt1 | contig 45429 bp, 58 predicted proteins | sample MGYA00249749_ERZ652084 | MGnify/ENA primary metagenome ERZ652084 (study PRJEB26925, sample SAMN05827239) | human gut metagenome | biome: ENVO:2100002; feature: ENVO:00000062; material: ENVO:00002003...
GTGGGGGTGGCGTGGCGCCGCTCCCTCGGCGTCGGCCTGCTGGCGCTGTTTGGCTTGTGGGCGGCGGGAAGCCTGCTCTCTTTTATCGTCAACCGCCAGCAAATTGTCAGCGCCACCCAGCGGGTACAGCTGCTGCGGCAGCCCGTCGTTAACGACCAGCAGCTGATCGATTTGCAGGTGCTGCGCAACGATATCGGCCGTCTACAGAATCAGCTCGCCAACGGCGCGCCCTGGTATCAGCGCTTTGGTCTTAATCATAATGCGCCGCTTTCTGCCGCGCTGCTGCCGTGGTATGGGTGGGCTAACCAGCGTCTGATCCGCGACGCCGCGGCAGAAGCGCTCACCCGGCAACTGACGGTGTTGGTCAACCTACCGCCGCGCAGCCCGCAGCGGGCGCAGCTGGCGAAAGCGGGTTATGACCAGTTAAAGGCCTATCTGATGATGGCGCGTCCGGACAAAGCCGATGCGGCGTTTTACCGCCAGGCAATGACCGCCGCGCAGCAGACGCGTCAGGGAGTCGCCCCGGCGCTATGGCAGAGCATCGCCCCCGATTTATGGGGCTTCTATATGGACAACTTGCCATCGCAGCCGACGTGGAGAATCACCCCGGACGCCGCGCTGGTGACGCAAGCGCGTCAGGTGCTGCTGGCGCAAATCGGGCGGCGCAACGCCGAAAGCACGCTTTACGAGAACATGCTGCTGCAGGTGCGCCGTAACTATGCCGACATGACGCTGGAAGACATGACGCCGCAGACCAATGCGAGCCGGTTGTTTACCACGGAAGAGGTGGTGCCGGGGATGTTTACCCGTCAGGCGTGGGAGGGCGGCGTGCGCGAGGCGATCGATAAGGCGGTGGCGACCAGGCGCGATGAGATCGACTGGGTGCTGAGCGATAGCCGCCAGACCGTCAGCGGCGACGTCTCCCCGGAGGCGTTGAAACAGCGGCTGACCGATCGTTATTTCACCGATTTCGCCGGGGCGTGGTTGGGTTTTCTCAATAGCATCCGCTTGAATCCGGCGCGCAATATTGCCGATGTGACCGATCAGCTGACGTTGGCGGGCGACGTTCGTCAGTCGCCGCTGATTGCGTTGATGAATACCCTTGCCTGGCAGGGGCAGACCGGGCAGCAGCGTGAGGGCGTGGCGGATTCGCTGGTGAAATCGGCAAAAAGTCTACTCGATAAGGATAAGCAGCCGTTTATCGACCAGCAGGCCGGCGGCGTGCGCGGCCCGCTGGAGAGCACCTTTGGGCCGCTGCTGGCGCTGATGGGCAAAAATCCCTCTCAGAGCGTGGTCGCCGCAGACAACACCCTCAGTTTACAGACCTGGCTGACGCGCCTGACCCGCGTACGCCTGCGGCTCCAGCAGGTGGGGATGATTTAGTATATTGAAAATTAATAACTTTTCCATTTCTCCAAAATATCTCCAAAACTTTTCACCAAAACTGCTCACCATGTAATCTGTAATGGCTATTATTTCAAACCGAGCATTTTAAAACTTTATTTCCCCAGAACCGGAAATACAGCCCGATTATATGACCAGCTTTATCCATTCCTGCCCGCGTGTGTCGTTATAACGATCGGTAGTGCTTTGCATCTTATGTCCCAAGAGTATCTTTGTATCGATTCCCTGAGCGCGATAGAGACGTTCAGCTAACGAACGCTGTTCGTGAAACGTCACATCTGTTTTTCCTTCCGGTGGCACTATGCCTGCCTTATCTCTCGCTTTAGCGAAAGTACGTGACAGATTATCCTTTCTTAAAGGTCCTGCTTTCCTTTTGTTGGAGGAATGGATGAGATACGGGCTCACAATGCGATCCCGACATCCATCAATAACTTCTTTCAGTGTTAATCCCAGAGCTTCACATCTTAGACTAAGCGGCAGCGCCAGTCTGGTACCTGTCTTTCCCTGAACAATATGGATATATCCATCCCAGACATCAGCAAAACGCATGTTACAAATATCTTCTCGACGCTGGCCAGTTGCTATAGCCAGAAGCATGGCATTTTTTATGTAATGTTTATCTGGAGCAGCATCGAAAATACACTTCCACTCCTCAAACGTCAGGCGTGCTCGGGAAACTCGAATCACTGGTTTTCTGGTTGCCTCGGGCGGATTCCAGCCAGGGGGGACTTCACCTGCATGCTGAGCCTCTTTGAATATATCGATCCACAACACACGATTATTCTGGGCAGTGCTGTTCATATCTTTATCGATCCATTCATCGAGAATCATTGCAAAATCGCGAACCTCTAGATTCTTTAAAGGATGGTTGCCAAGACGCTCAACTAAATTTCCAGCCATCCTGACCTTTTCCGAATATGTGGTTTCAGCGATGGTATTATCTTTTAGTCTGGCGGCCTGTATTTTGAGGTAGCGCTCGACCCATGATGCCAGACTGATTCCTCGACGCTTTTTGGCCTCCGGATTATCTTCAATTCTCTTCAAAAAATAATCCGCTTCAGCAGCTGCCAGACGCTGATTTGCCGTAGTGGCTATTTTCTCTGCCTTTTCTTTATCAGTTCCCAGACCATGGAATTTTCCGGTCACTGGGTTTTTATACTGGTAGTAGGTTTTATCCGTGCGTCGGTCAAACCGGGCATACAGCCCGGGTATCTTAATGCTATTTTTTCGTGGTCTCGGTGACATGATTTAAAATTCCTTTCAGTGCATCATCATCATCGTCGAGGACTAAAGGCCTTATGCCGGAGGATCCTTTACCTACATATTTAGCACTTTCATCAACTAACCATCTGCCAGCAACTTTTTCTGGAGGCGGTTGGATGTAACCCAAACGACCATAATTAACCAGACACTGACTGGAAAGTTTTATGCTAAACCTTCTGGTTCCCCATTCCGATAATGGGATCATGTATTGTTCGCTCATGGTCTAATCTCTCGACCACCGCCACTATAATTCTGTGGCGGCGGATAATCTGATTTTTAAATATCAGTTAAATTGCTACGTGTACTGGCGCCGTCAATTTCTTCCAGACTTGATTTCCCTCAATGAGACGCTGCCAGATTGCAGAAACATACCGGGCCTGGTGGATGGCATCAGCAAGGGCGTTGTGCCGTTCACCCTCAAACGGTATGGTTTTCTTCGGATCGATTCCAATTGCTTTGCCGAGTTCTACAATTGTTCGAACATCGCGATCATTCCAGTATTCCCATGGGTATTCTTCAGCGATGTAATCAAATGAAGAACGCAGAATACAATTATCGAAAGATGCGCCATTACCCCAGAGCTGAGCTTTTTTACGACCTCCAGGGATATTTTCAAAAATGAATTCACCGAACTGGATCAAGGCATCAAGCAGCGGGATGGCGTCATCATTCACAATTGCCGAACGCGCTTCAGAGGATTGCTTAAGCCACCAGATGACAGTAGATGGATCGATTTTGGCGCCCCAATTCACTGAGGACTCCAGGCTTACGACTTTGTAGAAACTTTCTCCGATTGAACCTGTTGCCGGATCAAACACGACTGCGCCGATAGCGACGATGGGGGCATCTTGTTTATTCCCCATGGTTTCAAGGTCAACCATGACGTGAACATTATCTGCTGGTAATTCTTCAACATCATTATGATGACCGGATTCAATATTTACGGTAGTTGTTTCGCTACCAATGTCAGCATTACCTGTACCTTTCTCAACTGCTGTTTCGCTTCCAGAAATTTCATTATTAACTTTGGTTTCATTACCGAAATTCTCTTCCATCTGCACATCGCTGGTGGCCTCTGCGTTAGAATTAGTTTTGGTTAGATCTTCTGTAACCCATTTGCCGTCGTTAGGATCGCTGATGCCTTCGATATATTCGCCACGGTTAGCGGCTAATATCTGATTTGTTTTGTCCTGCAGATCATCTCGTTCCGGGTTTTCAGACATTGACTTTGCTGTGCGGTTGTTCGCCAGTGCTTCTTCAAGCATTCGCACACGTCTGGCCGGAACCTTAATCCACTTATGCAGTGCCTGTAATGTGAGGTGATGAATTTCGTCATCGGAAATGGAGAGACCACCTACCTCCATAAAATAAAGGTCGAATGAAAGGGATTTGATAAAATTATCCCGTTCGATTTCTAAAAGGTTAAGCAGTTCACTTGCTTCTGACAGATCCATTACTGCAGTTTTACCGGAAATAGCCAGTTCTACCTGAGGCCTGATTTCAAGTTCGCGCGCCGGCGTATCATCGGCCTGATCATTCGCGCCGGTCATCTTATCTGCATTACTATTGTCAGGTTCTTCAACTTTACGCATTGGCATAGGCATCGAGGAACGGCCGCAGGCGATATCAACAATAAGTTCGTCCGGGTGAGCGTGGTCTGCTTCAGTCATGACACGGTTCAGATATTCGCGATGCTTCACCGGATCTTTCCACAAACCTTCTGGTGTTGTTTTAACCGTCGCAATATTGCAGGCGCGGGAATAATCCATGCCGCCCGGCATTTCCTCGAATAACTTGACGGTCGCCGTGAACTCCAGGTTGTCACAATCGTTCATTATGGCGTTGATGGCGCATTCGGTTTTGAATGGTGGGTTATAGATATCGAACTCGTTAACACGGGCGAGCAGGCCAGCTGCGATTTCGTAGGCCAGCCCTGTTCTGGTCAGCGGTGTTTTCCGGTCTGTTACATTACCGCCGCCGGCATTCGCGCCGGAGGGAGTGCGATTAACGGCTGAAATACTATTACCTGCAGCCCATTCCTTAGTTAGGATCCCGCGGTCAATGTGCGCCGTCTCAAACCATAATTTGGCAAACTGAACCTGTTTACCAAGCTCATAGCGCTTTCCATCAGGGAAAACGGTTTTGAATGCACTAGTGAATTTCCACAGTCCAGGCATATCGTATTTCTTAATTTCCTGAACATTTTCAGCAGCCAGGATCAGATTCTGTACAGCGTGATTCTCTGTATCCATTTCCATTAAGGAAAGGCGGTCACGATGTGGAATGCTAATGTGATACACGTGGCGATCGTCAGCCATGTACTGGGCAAGCAGCTGCGTGCGGAAGGACATTTCGGCCAGGTTGAACAGGGCATCTTCATTGGCCGAATAGTCCTCTTCATCGCTATCAGTAGAGGTATTGTTTTCCGGTTCGTTGTCCGCCTGAGGTTCAGCCGCCGCCGGCGCAACGATTTTTTGCCATGTCAGCCCGTTTTCTGCCAGTTCGTAGCGATCACACCAGGTGTCATCCAGCACACCTTCTTCCGGTAGGTCATCAACGATGAGCCAGTTGGTGCGGATAGGCAGCTGATGGTTGGCGCCGCGGCCAACATTAATCTCAGCGTCTTCCAGAATGTCCAGGATCCGGCGTTCGGCGCGGGAATCAGATTTTGCAGAGAACCAGCAGAATAGGTTTTTCGCTTCGGTGGCCTTTGCCTTTGCTTTAATGAGATACGCGTAGTTGTTCATTGCGTTTGGGTTCCTTAAGGCTGTAAGATACCCGGGACTGTGAAAGCTCCCTCTGGGTAGTGGTCATTGTCAAAACTCGAATCCGGGAAGCTTTGGTCGGCTAACCGGGGTACTTAACCCGCCTTGCGCGGGTTTTGTGCTTTATGGGCCGCTCTTTGGTTCTGAGCCATAACCCGGATAATCCTTTAGCGCTTTGCGTAATGTAGCTTTAGCCACCTTTGCGGGTTGCGTCAGCGCCAGCTTCATCGCTGTAGCAAAGGCATCTGTAACCTCTTCAGCGGCTTCCATAGCAAAGTTATGTTCCATCCATACTTCACTCTGCACTTCTTCCTCCACTTCATCGTGAAGTGCCTCTTTCACTTCGTGAACGGTCAGAACGCCGATGAGCTGCTCAGCTGGAGCAGTGCTAAATTTCAATGCCAGTTCGTTAGCTGACATAAAACCTCCGGAAAAAGGGCCCGCCGCGGGGCGGGCAAAGTCAACTTATCCAATTTAACCAGAACAGGCCTCGCCTCCTGTTTGGTTACGATGGCGGATGTACCATCACAAAGCCCGGTATACCAGGCTTTAGGCTGGCATCTGCCGGTGCCCATTATCAAAACCCGAATCAGAAACTTACTGCAGGCTGTTGGTCGTCAGCCGTCTTAAATGCCTTTTTGTATGGCTGGCATGTGCCTTTTACCTTCTGGGCCTCAGCATCGCTGTTACAACTGGTCTCAGATGGATACACGCCTATCAGGACATCAGAGCACTCGCCGGTCAGGGCGCATACGCTGATGACAAGGGCAAACAGCGTATTCATGCTTTAGCCTCTGGGTTTCCTTTCTGGGCTAACAGGTAGCAAAGCTGGCGAACTCTTGCCTCGAACCAGCTCAGGCGGATGGCCTGCTGGCGCGCTGGTTTGCGTTTGAAATCGATCATGGATTAACCCCTTGATTGTTATAAATACTGCGACCCAGAACAAAAGGCCGATAATTAACGAAATGACCAGAGAGCGAATACCGTTCTTACTCATTCCAGCCTCAGCCTTATCGCGGCTAACGCTACTTGCTGATTAATCATTAATCAGGCTTTGCGATGCGGTGCCGGGTGCCTCCCGGTGACATCAACCAGTTAACAACTGCTGCCGACCTGCTTTTTCCCGCAACATGGAAACCGCCCATGCTTACCTTTTTAACTGTGCCGCGTGCGCATAGCCGCATTCACCGCATTGCAAATCCTGATTAAGCCTGTCTTTTAACCACTTCAGGCTCGGTGGTATTCTTGGAGCTCCCACACTGCCAAGAAAAGAGAGAAAAATGTCCCGTAGCCCTATACCTGTCTTCTGGTACAAAAATCCCGCTCACTATGAAGAATTCCAAAAAATTCTTTCTGATGCTTACGTCCTACCCTTTGACTACCACGACTGGCGTATCCGCGCCGATAGCATGGTGGAGCGCTACGAAAACAGCGGTATCCAGGTTGTGAAGGTGATAGCCAGCACTTACGAGTTCATCTCCTGGTGCGAAATTGAGGCACGAGATGTCAGCACCAAAAGCTGCAATGACTACGCGGTCGCCGAATCGGGCCTCCAAATCCTGCGCGACAGAGAGTTTGATTGGGGAGACGAGTAAAAAGTAAATCTTCCCTCTCCTGGATATTTCTATTCTCATAGCGATGTCCTGTGTCTTGCCTGTAACGCTGGCCAGCGGAACGTTAAAACCTGCTGCGAATTCTTCTGGTCGTCATCTCATCCGGTGTTTCGTATGCCGCCGGCAGCTACTTCGTGGGCTTCCTGCCTCGATGACGTTTCTGTGTTTATAGTTAAACTCAAAATGTGTTTGTTTGTCAACACGAGTTGTGTTTTTGATTTGAGATTGTTGACGGGAGGGAAAAAAAGGCACAAAAAAACCAGCCATATGGCTGGTTTGTATGAAATTAGAGTTGATTATTCTTCGGTGCTTTTAAAACGACCACGTAAATATTTTTCTACGTAATCGTCTATCTCCTTAAGACGGACTTGAAACAGATCTATCATCCGTTCTTGTTCAGATTCGGGTAGTTGATCAAACAAGCTGATGAGCCTTCTATGTTGAGGCGTCAGCCATTCCTGCGTGCTGTCCTCTCCGAAAACAAGTTCAGAAGGTGACATTTTTAAGGCCTTAGCAAGCGCAACAGCATCATCAATACCAATGGTTCTACTCGCTGACTCGTAGTTGCCCACACGGGACTGAGCCCACCCGCATATTTCAGCAAGTGCTTTCTGAGATAGTCCTCTTTGCTCTCTGGCTTGTTTAAGACGAGCTGCAATTTGTTCATTCGTATTCATAAAGCGGTTTTACCACGTTGCGTGTTATCACTCAAAAAACATAGTGTGTTGACATTCAAACACATACCGTGTTTTAATCTCTTCATCGCTTCTGTGCAGAGGTAAAAATGAACAACATCGCGAAGGAGAGACAGTCTCTCGGTCTTACTCAAGAACAACTGGCCTCACTTTTTGGTTGGCGCCAGTCACGAATTTCTAATTACGAAAATGGGACACGAAAACCAACGCTGATTGACTGCCGCCGTATCGTAGAGCAGCTAAACAAGCTAGGGGCTGAATGTACCCTCGATAGTGTTTTCCCACCAAATATGGAGAAGGAATAAGCATGCAGACCATCTCTTTTGAAAATCATACCCCGGTGAAGGGTGTGCAGCTGAAAACTGAAAATCAGTATTTACCGATGCGCCGCGATCGCATTAAGTGCAGGGCCATTTATACCGCCGTTCAGGAATGGGAGTCCTCATTACCTGGACGTGCGCAAGACCACGTCGCGCAGCTGGTGGCCGAACAGTGGGAGAAACAAAACGGGCGCGGTATCAGCGTCAATAAACAAAATCTGTATCGCTACCTGAAAAACGAGGGCGGTTCAGAGAAGTACACCAGTTATGTCATCCAGCTTTCGGCGGCGATCGCTGATGCAATGCCGATAGAGATCGCGCGCAAACATGGCCTAAAACGTGGCTTAACTGAAACCGAGCTGGTGGCCAATGCAATCAAAGAATGCAGCGAAGCGCACCAGGCCAAGTTACTTGGCGCACCTCTGCAGAAGCTAGAGCGTGAAATACGGGAAGCTGCAATTGCACTTTTTAACATGCTCCCTGCAGATGCGGCGGGACCACTACTGGCGAGTATCAGCGCCGTAGCGCCGCAGTTTTTCTAATCGAGTTTTGACAATGACCACCAGCACCAGCTGGTTAATAAGAGGTTTCAGATGGCCCGCATCAGAACAGTTAAACCTGAATTCTGGACAGATGAGAAGGTGGTGGAATGTTCAATTCCAGCGCGTCTCCTGTTTATCGGGTTGTTCAACTTCGCCAACGACATGGGATGCCTTGAGCGTTCACCAAAACGGTTGAAGATGCAAATCTTCCCTGCGGACGCGCTCGATTGCGAACCACTAATACAGGAACTGATTACTCATGGATTACTCACTGAGTATTCAGTGAATGATGTCTGCTATTTGCAGATTAAAGGTTTCCTTAAGCATCAAAAAATAAACAGACCTTCGGCCTCAAAAATACCTCTTCCGCCAGAATTCACTGAGTCTAAGGCAGGAAAGGAAGAAAAGAGAGCGCCTGATCAAGGAGGGCTCCATGAGGACTCAGTGAATCCTCATGGAGGACTCACTGACGGAAAAGGAAGGGAAGGGAAGGGAAAAGGATCAAACCCCACTCTCTACGCGCACAAGGGAAATGTTTTTCAGGAACCTCAATATTTGCAAGGTCTGGATATTCCGATCGGGAAATTCACTATGCACGACCTTTGGCTGCCGTCACAGGACTGGCCGAGACTGGCTGCTACCTGGGGAATAGCGCTTCCCGAACCGGCATACCTGCCGACAGAGCTGGCAGAGTTCACCGCGTACTGGAAATCCGAAGGGAGAGTGTTCACTCAGGTTCAGTGGGAGCAGAAATTTGCCCGCAGCGTGATAAGTGCCAGAGCCAAATCCAAACCACAACCAGCAACCGGAGGTAACGGCAATGCAAGAATTCAATCAGTTAACACCGCATCCCGGGCAGTTCAGCAAATTCAGGAAGCCAGAGAGCTCTGGGAGAAGCAACGCGGACTTGCTGGCGGCGGATACGGCATGGCGGCTATGGACGGTCATGGGGGAGATATTCTCGAACCGATGGACCCAGAAGAACGGGGCGGCGCCATCGGATATGTGGATTGCCCAGATTGGATCGATGAGTGATGCCCAGATTACCCTGGTCTGCCGTCAGTGCATGGAGCGCTGCGCCGCGGGTAACACATGGCCACCGGATCTGGCTGAATTCGTTGCGCTGGTTTCGGCGAGCGGAGCAAACCCATTCAACCTGACATCCGAAGCTGTGATGGCTGAATACAAGCGCTGGCGCAATGAGTCTTATCGCTATTCGGGCAGCGACAGATACCCCTGGAAACAGGACGTGCTGTATCACATTTGCGTTGAGATGCGCAGAACGGGAGTTGAGCGAAACCTCACAGAGGGGGAACTAAAAAAACTGGCAGAAAAATTACTCACTAAGTGGACGAAGCACCTGGCTAATGGATTCTCGATCCCGCCGATTCGCCGACAGCTTGAAGCGCCGCGACATCCGGCAGGGCCGACACCAGCACAGCTTCTGATGGAAGAGTACAAACGCCGCAAAGCGGCAGGTTTAACCAAGTAAACGAGTTTTGACCATGACCAAAAAAATCAAATCCAGATATCGCAATGAAATAACCGCCTTTGAGTTCCTCAGGGCCAACCCGGATATGACGTCCGGCGAAATAGCCAAAGCAATGGGGCGTAGTGGCAGTTCTGTCAGTGGACAGGTTAAGCAGCTGGCGGGGACCGGACGAATTGTCCGGACGGGCACTAAAGATGGTTCCCCTACGTGGAGAGTTAACGATATGCCGTTTGGCTGCGGTAACCCGATCCGAATGAGGTTCGAACAGTTGCTACAAGAACACCGCACAAAGGGACTTTAAAAATGAGCAAATCACTTAACGCACGATGCATACGCCGCTGGAAAGTTGAATTCAAAGGGCGCTGCGATTCGAAATATAGCCCCTACTGGCACAAGCGCGATCTCCGCGGTTACATCCGTGAGGCGGCACTGACTACGGCGTATTGTATGGTTGAAAACTTGGCCTACAACAACGCAATGCACGATTTTTTCGCTGATGTGGGTGACAGGAATGGCTGGTCGCCAGAGTTCTCAGCATGGTACGACGGACGTCGAGAGCATTATCTCAAAGAAGCTCGCGACTACCTGAATGAAGAAGCCACCAACGACGAAATCGACGACGAAATAGAGAACGAACTGGAGGCCTGGAATGACTGAGCGCGGAATGATATTTAACGGTGAGATGGTTCGAGCCATCCTCGACGGCCGGAAGACGCAGACCCGGCGGCCTATCAAATGGAAACAGACTCGGTTCACTGAAATTGGTGAGCGCGAAGACGGTAGCAAATGGCCGTGGAGCGAGGATGCAGAGCATGCTTGCGACTTCTGGCACCCATGCCCGTTCGGCGCCGTCGGCGATCGCATCTGGGTGCGTGAAACGTTCTCATGCATTGGTAATGAAGATGGTCATCCTGTGGATGCCAAAGGCAACTTGTGCACCAGAGAAGAAGCGCAGCGTATCTACCGTGCCAGTGCGATCCAGAAACCCAATAATTATGGGCTTTGGTCGTCTCCTGATGGTTTCGATTTTGAAGGTGCCTGGACGCCATCAATTCATATGCCGCGCTGGGCCAGTCGCATTCTGCTGGAGATCACAGACGTGCGTGTTGAGCGCCTCAGAGAGATAAGCCAAGCAGATGCTGAAGCTGAGGGAGTTGGAAAACTGAAGAAAGGTTTCTGGAAAAACTATCAACCCGGCTGGACGGAGTTTCAACTTACAGCGCGTGGCTCGTTCGCAACCCTCTGGAAATCAATCTATGGCGATGAAAGCTGGTATGCCGATCCATGGGTTTGGGTTATTGAGTTCAAACGAATTGAGGAGCAGGCAGCATGACTGATATCACTGAGCTGCGCAATGCGAACAAGCAGGCGCTAGACGATGCGTTGGATTTTGATCTTTTTGAAGGTGACTTCGGAACACCTGGTGACACTGAGCTATCGAACAAAATCGTTACAGGCCGCCGGGAATACAAGTGCCACGTTTGTGCTGGCCCGATTGCAAAAGGTGAAGTGCATCGCAGCGCTACCTGGAAATTTGACGGTGAGCTGATGTCGTACCGCTGCTGTTATGCCTGCTGTTTGGCAATGGTAGCCAGCGTGAATGGCGATTATGAAGAGAATGACCCGATTGAAGCTCGCTATGCTCTGGGCCATGAACAGAAGGATGTTAAGGCATGAGCAACGATATGGACGCTTCACTTAAATATGCCTGCAAGCGCGTGCAGGAACTGGAGGGCATGCTGCTGGTGGATATACCGGAAACAGTATGGCCAGCGGAAGTCAGTATGGTCTTCGCTCAGATTGAAAACGCCGGGACACTCCCGGCGCACCACCAGCGCCGACTGCAGCATCATATCAACCGCATGTGGCTGGAAAAAATGCCGGTACCATTAATTATCGCCGCGGCAGGTTCGCTGGCCTGCGCCATGGAGAAATACGCGTGATTAATAGTGAAATCATAGTTGATAACTTTGCTGGTGGCGGCGGCGCATCGACGGGCATCGAGCTAGCGATTGGGCGTAGTGTGGACATGCGTATGCTTCAGCCACATGAACTGTACCGCGCGCAGGGCTTCCCGGACTGGTACATCATCGACCAGAATTACCGCGGCGTTAAGTATGCAAAGGATAAGCAAGTTGCGCGCTGCGGCAACGCTGTGCCGCCTCCGTTCGCAGAGGCTCTGGTGAGGGCAAACTTACCTGAAATGTGCTCGAGAAAAGTTGCTGCGTAAGATTTGATACAGGAAATATGGGAAAAAGGCCCGCGATGTCGGGCCTTTGATTAAAATCATGCTTATGGGCGCTGATTTACGTACTCGACGATCGCTTGAACTATCACGACCAGCGGCGGTACGATTTTAAAAATTAAGTTGACCATGGTGGTTTCACTTATTTTTTCGTGCCTAGCTGCAAACACCCGTGGGCTCGCCTTTGCAGTTTCAGTATCAGTAGTCGCCAGATACATTCAGCACGTTATTGGTTTGGGTGGGGTCTTCGAATCACCAAAAACCCAGGCTAAATATCATATTAAAAATCAGTACTTAACATACTTAGCGCACACGGGCGGGTCTTTAGCAGCTTGATGAATACCGTCCAATTGTTTAAGCTAAGTCCAGTCGCCAGATACATTTGGCACGGAAAAAGAGCCGCAAACTCTTCTTCCGCTTGAAAAGCCCGGTCTAATCAGCCGGGCTTTTTCATTTTTACAACGAATCTATAAGTCAGCTTATCTATAAACACTATATATAGTGATTCATTACGATAAGGTGCTCTATATGGTGAGTATTTTAGTAATGGGAACTTTTGAGTACAAGGGTTGATTTTGACGTTAATTTGAGGTTTCGCAGGCGTAATAATCGCTAAGTGCACGCCGTATAAGGCCTGGAGAAGAAGTCAATAAAACAGAAAAAAAATGAAAATTTGATCGAGTGCTTCATTTATAGAACAAAAAAGCTTAGCCACCTTGGTTCGGTCCTGTAAAGTGACTTCTTTCCCTCCCTCCTCAATCACAATTCAATAGAATAAACCCTATATCTTGTGTTTCGCCAAAAATGATTGAAGATAATTTTAAAAACGCCCATGAAATTACCCCAGCACGATAAATTCTTTGATATGGGTGGGGTAGCACATCAAGACTCTTTCCCAATAAAATCTAACTTCATGTTCCTTTTCATAAAAAAATCTATTGAAAACATAGATGTATGATTTTCAAAGGCTACTGGTTGCTTGAGAATTTTCTTTAATAGTATTACTGTATATATATACAGTAATATTGTGTGAGGTACTTCTATGGGCTTCCCATCACCAGCTAAAGACTACGCAGAACAGACACTTACTATAAATAGGCTGTGTCAGATTGACGCAAATTGCCGCGTGTTAGAGACGAGCGCGGGTTTCGCCGTTGTTGATGTTTCCCGCCGTCCTAAGCAGGGAGATCACGTACTGATTTCTTTCTGCGGGATAATTCAGTTTGGCATTGTTCGCGGTCGCGCACTCATTACTTCAGATGGTGAAGCGATAGAAGGCGATGCCCTGGACGATGTGGACGTGAAGGGCGTTTTAACGTTCCTGATCAACCGGGCAAATTACGTCGAGGAAGACCCGAACCCAGTGATTTAACCCCGACCCGCTACGGCTGGTTTTGTTTTTTTGGGGGAAAACTTCAAGTTAAACATGGGCATGTGATTAGCAAAAAGTGACATCAAGGACTTGAACATTTCATCTAACAGGTATACTGTTTATTTATACAGTATTTGCGTAAGGAGATAATTATGAAAGTGGAAATCACAATTGATCGTCGCAAAAAGCTTCCAGAGGGCGCTGTCCCGGCATTAGAAAAAGAGCTGCTGCGGAGGCTTGACCAAAACTTTAATAACTGCAGTTTGATCATTCGCCGAACCGGTACTGATGGTCTGAGTGTGTTTGGTGGGATGGATGGGGACAAAAAACGGGTGGAGCAAATCCTTCAGGATACCTGGGAAAGTGCTGACGACTGGTTCTATTGAGTAGAGGTCCAGTGGCTGACCTGGTTTATTTTGAGGATTTTGCTGTGGCTAAAAAACAACAAATGCCGAACACCGGCTATGTAGTAATCAGATGCGATGACGGCGTAATTGTTGCCCGTATCACCTCTTTTCCCGTATGTGAGCGCGCTTTAATGTACCGTCGCGGTGATACTGTTTCGTTTATGCCTCTGCAGCCCGATGAGATCGTGGGGACTCTCTCGCTGTTTTCGCAGATGATTGAAAGAGCAAAGGCCGGAGGGGGTTACCAGATTCCACCGGGCTCTGTTACACTCCCGTCATAGGCCTGAACAACCTATACCTGCTGCGTCACGGAGAGAAACCATGGCGCAAACAAAATTAATATCTGATGCGGAACAGGCTGGCGATCATGTTGATGGCGCTGGTCTTTCTTCATTGCAAAATCTGACACCACGACAGCAGGAAGTTTTTGATCTGCTGGTGGCGTTTATCAATCAGCATGGCTACCCGCCGACCTTTCAGGAACTGGCAGGGTTAATCGGCGTTAGCTCACCAAACGCTGTTGCATTGCACCTTCGTGCGTTACAAAAAAAGAACTTCATAAAATTATCTCGCGGTGTTTCCCGTGGAATTTCTGTCGTCGGAAGAAAGGAACCGGTACTTGCCGTGCAGCTGCTGCAGGAAATGATCGCTGACGAACCGGGAGCGCGTGATCGGGCGCTGGAGTTCCTCCGAGTGTACGAGGCCCGCCCATGAAGAAAAGCTGGTTTCTCCATGAACAACTTTCAGAGTCTCAGGCTCTGGAGCTGGCGGAACGCTACCGGAGAAAGAATTGTCCGGTTGAGAAAAGCCTGTCGAGCGACTTTATCTCATGGGAACTCCGTGTGCTGTTGCCGGAATCCAGCAAGCCACCTCGCATTAACAGAACTTACACACAAAAAATGTGGAGGGACTGATGCGCGCATTACTAAATGTTGATGTTGCCCGGCACCTGGGAATTGTGTTGCTTAAACCCGGTAAAGAGTTGATGTCTTTATTCAGTGGTGGGCGCGTGCTGGTGGAGACTCTGCCAGAAAAAATGAAGGCTCTCCCAAGCGGGCGCATTCCTGACGCCGGGCAACCTTTACGAGATGATCCCGAAATTCGCCCATTCTTTATGAAAGAGCGAGTGGTGAGGGCTGCTGGCGGGGTGAATGGTCTCGAATCCTGGTTGCTTCAGAGGGTCAAGCATTGCCAGTGGCCACATTCTGATTATCACCATTCAGAGCTGGTAACGTTCCGGCATTCAACCGGGGCAATCGTCGCATGCTGGCATTGTGATAACGAGCTGAAGTACCAGACCGATCAAACCCTTGATAGGCTGGTAGGTATCAATAACGCAGATCTGATAATCGATGCTGCCCGTATTGCACTGGGATTTGACCCTGAACGCTCCCTGTCACTTGCTGAATTGTGCTGGTGGGCTGTCAGCGTTGGAATAGGGGACGAAATCACAGAAGAGATGGCGCGCCGTTCTCTCCGGCTTAAAGAAGAGGTTTTCCAGTCAGTCTACAAAGAAAGCGAAATCGTCCCATCGGTGCCGGCCACCAGCATTCTTTCCCCGCTTGTTGCTAAGGTTGCCAGGCATCCTGAACCACCAGCCCCGGTAAAACCAGAGGTGCCAGTGGTTGTTGATCCCGTGGCACCAGCCACTTTATTCACCAGACCTAAGCGGATCCGCTGGGTGTCAGATGGTTTTATTTCCTGGGTAAAGACTCAGCCATGTATGTGCTGCGGTCAGTCTGCCGACGATGCGCATCACCTTATCGGATGGGGGCAGGGCGGAGTTGGTACCAAGGCACACGATATTTTTACGATCCCACTTTGCCGCAAGCATCACCGGACGCTTCATCACGATCCAGTTGCTTTCGAGCGCGAGTACGGCACCCAGCCGGAATTGATTATTAAATTGCTGGACCGGGCCTATGCGCTCGGCGTTCTGGCGTAAGGAGAAGAGCATGATGACACCGCGTCAACGCCGACAGTACAACGCAGGGTTACAAACCGTAGCCGCTGCGCCGCGCAAAAGCTGGTTAGGTCGATTCACCCCTTTGAGCGGTATTCAGTCGCCCTGGATTAAATCACTGCTAACAGTCTGGGGGGAGGGTATGCGGGGAAGTCCTTCACCTCGCAAACCCACAGGTCATTCATGTTGGCGAGGCCTCAGGGCAGAGCGATGGTCGGATAAAGCAATGGAGCGTTTTACCGCGGCTATTGAGCAAGCCCGGAGTGAAGGTTTCCGTGGGCAGCAGGCATTAAACCGGGCGCACGCTATTTTATGGCCTCAGCCTACCACTAGCGCGATAGATTCAGCTATGCGTGAGGATGACGTTAAATTTATGGAAAAGTGTGTGCTGTCTGCATTTGAGACAGGTGATCCGGTTTATCTCGTTGGAGTGAACTATTACACCACACGTAAAAAAATCTCTGATATTACCCGTGAGCTACAGTTGGTGGCGCCGTGGCTAACGGACAGCGAAGCCAGAAAGCGAATGCGCTGGTGCCTGGAAATATTCAGAGCAAAAGTCTTTCTTTCTGTCTGGCGTGAAATTCATGGGGATTAGCAAAAAGTGCTATAAATTCACTTCAATGTTGAAAACGGGCCAGAAAATCAGATAATCCATTCATGCTTGGCAGAGCTGCGCCACTCGGCAGCGACAAAAAGCGACAATTTGACTATAACGAAAACCCCGCCAGCGCGGGGTTTTTGCTTTCCGGCGATACGACAGGGGTATTCGCGAGATGCATTGCATCAGTACCCCTGTCATATCGTCGTGTGCAGGTTGAATTAATCGGTAAAAAAACCTTTTACTTCAAAAATTTCCTGGTTGACCCTCCCTGTGACAACTAAAAAGCGGCGCCATATCCCGTAGGGTATCGGCCGTTCGCCAGTTCTGAACGTTCGGATTCTGCGATCGGTATTACTGCCGACCATACCCAGTAGATAACCCAGCTTTTTATCTGAGTTGTATTCAGGGAATGCACGTTTGAACTGAGTAAACCATGCATCAATCAGTTCTCCGGCTGGTGGTTCCCACCCACTCTCTTCGGTCAACAAATGCTTATCGCCGTATTCGGCGGCATTAATTTCTGAACCAGTATCAATCACCGGCGCATTCAGATTGGCCTGCAGCTGTCGCACATTCTCTTTTATGCCTTCCTCATAAGCGATTTTCTTTTGTTCGCTCAGTGACGGCAGCGGAATACTGATTTTCATATTTTTATCTCTGGTTAGCCTGATAAGGAGGGGTTTCCCCCTCCATTCATCAGCGCGGTTCCAACTCGATAGAACGCACATCTGAAATCTTTATGTTGACGAGGTTCAGGGTTCCTGTGGCTCTGGCCTCCCATACCTTTGAGCGGTGCAGGTGCATCATGCAGTAGTAAAGGTAATCAGGAAGAAGGATATCGGTCCTGACCACCTTTATTCCGATGTGCTCCGGGTTAAAGGTTCTGGTCGGTTCGCCACAGGTTTTTAAAGAGCCCCGACGAACAATCCAGAAATCTGCCTCAGGGAAGTTCGTCTTCGTAATCGTCAACTCAGAGAGTTTCATCAGTGTCCTTATCGGTGGCTTAGCCTCCTCGGGACCGAGTGGCTTTCTGTCGCCACCGCAAGAATAATATTAGGCTCAATGAGCCTAAGTGTAAAGCCTTTCAGCTCAGATATTTTTATTGCTGGGCCTCCTCTCACACACACAGCACCTCAAACAGGAGGTGTCGGATGAACAGAACCATGCCTGACAAAATTGCCTCTGCATTAGGGTATTGCACTTCGGGCGGCCTCATCTGCTGGGGCGGAATTGCCAGATGGATACATGACCTTGACTGGAACTTAATCGCAGTTGTCGGCGGCTTTATTATTGGCCTCCTGACTTTCTCCGTTAATTTTTACTTTAAATGGCGACAAACCAGAGCTTACGAAAAGGCGCTGGCGAGAGGCTATGTAACAACACCACCGCAGGATCACTAATATGGCCAACCTGAAAACTAAACTCAGCGCGGCTATGTTGGGATTAATTGCCGCCGGTGCGTCAGCTCCGGTTCTCATGGATCAGTTCCTTAACGAGAAGGAAGGAAACAGCCTGACCGCGTACCGGGATGGCAGTCAGGGGATTTGGACAATTTGCCGCGGTGCCACGCGCATTGATGGTAAACCTGTTACGCAGGGTATGAAGCTGACGCAGGCCAAATGCGATGAAGTGAATGCTGTCGAACGTAACAAGGCGCTGGCGTGGGTTGATCAGAACATCCATGTTCCATTGACGCCCCCGCAGAAAGTCGGCATTGCTTCATTCTGCCCGTATAACATCGGCCCGGGTAAATGTTTTCCTTCTACGTTCTATCAGCGGATTAACGCCGGCGACCGTAAAGGAGCGTGCGAAGCGATTCGCTGGTGGATTAAGGACGGTGGAAAGGATTGCCGCATACGCTCCAATAATTGCTACGGGCAAGTATCCCGCAGGGACCAGGAAAGTGCGCTGACGTGCTGGGGGATAGGTCAGTGAGAACATCAAGTGTGGTCATTCTTGTTCTTGGCGAGCTGCTTCTTTCTGCGTTGATTATCTCTGTTCTCCTTCATCAGGTCGGGAAAGAAAAAAAGCGGGCTGATGATGCCGAGGGGCAAGTAAACAGCGCGCAGACGATCACCTCAAACGTTCTCACCACCATGACTATCTTCAACTCAATATCAGAGGCAAACCAGCATGCCAAAGAGCAGATCGCACTGGACGCATCGGGAGCCGCGGCAGATATCAAAATGGCTATTACGGATGATGATTGTGCTAATCGGTCTGTGCCTGCTGGTGCAGTTAAGCGGTTGCAACAATACGCGAACGGTTTACGTCAAAGTACCGCTAGTTCCGTTGCCAGCCAGCCTAACGGCCGAAACACCGCAACCAGAAATCCCTGAAAGTATGACGTGGGGGGAAAGTCTTGATTTGAACGTCAGGCTGTTATCTGCGTTAGGACAGTGCAATCGAGATAAAGCCGACATTCAACGAGCAGAGAAAGGAATTGCACGATAGACGATTAAAACAATAAATGGCACCTTTTACCATAACGAACTGATAATGATACAGCAATGTAGTCTACATTAATATGAGTGTAATGGTGTTTAATTAATAAACACCATTGTATGTTATTTATATTTTATTGTGCTAACGGAAAAGAGCTGTTCTGACATTATCCTCTTTCCCCCATGTATCATTTATGATAAAGGGTGTGCCATGAATTGTTATTGTGACATCCTCAACAAGGAAAGCATCTTGGTTTTCTTTAGCTGAAATTACGGCAATTATCATCCCCATTATGAAACCTGATGAAATTTCCCAGTTGTCCTTGCTTGCTCTGATGCTGCCTTCTTCAATAATCTTGAGTCTTGGATCTAGTTGACCTTCATGAGCAATTGAAGTCCTTCCAAAATTATAAAGTGCCTGAGGTAATGTCTGACCATCAACACTATTTCCTGTAAATAAGGAACGGAGTGCTACAAATGAAATTATATCTTCCTGATCCTCTAAGAAGCCCCTGATCCTTTTACCTACGCCTTGGGTGGGCCTTCTTGCCTTGCCTGTGGCATCAATAGCTGGGAATAAATGTAATAAACAGGTCTCATAATCCTTATCTGTGAAAGCTTTTATGGCTTTTTCAATTCTTCTGGATACTGCATTTTGCTGTGTCATAAATTTCCTCGTGACATTTTTCTTTTCAAAAGCACAAGTAATCTAGATGATCTCCATCATCATGATCAAGGAAACACAGTTGCAATTGTGTGGCAGATACCAATTGTGAATAACTACTCTGTTGTCTATACGCCCTGGGATGACGAAGTGAGAAAAAATAATGGTACATTGAGAAAAGTAGATTTCGCTGGGGCAACTTAATTGATTGGTATCTCCTGCACTGAAGGCTAACATGTCAACGCTCAAGGAATTATCCCGGCAGCTAAAGCAACTGCAGAAACAGCTCCCTTTCGCCACGGCACAGGCCATGACATCGGTAGTAAGGGATATCGCCGCAGCCCAAAAAGTGGCGCTGGGGCGAAAGCTGGAATCGCCGACGCCATTTACTGTTAACTCTGTGGGTTCTGCTGGCGCCAGAAAGAACAACCTCCGCGCAAAAGTCTTTGTGCGTGATGTCGCTGCTGAATATCTCGAACCCTTTGAGTTTGGTGGCGAACATAAACTGAACAGCCAGGCGCTGCTCAATCCAAAGAACATCAAACTGAACAAATACGGCAACATGTCGCGCAACAAGCTGTCGCAGTTGAAAGCGAAGCCGAATGTGTTTGTTGGTGAGGTCAACGGTGTTGATGCTGTCTGGCAACGGCGTAAACCGAGGAAGGCGAAAAAGAAACGAGCCCGGCGCTCAGCGAATGGTACGCGCCGACCAAAGCGGAAACAGCGCGCTCCTAAGCTGCTGGTGAGGTTTGGTGATGCTCTCCCTGTTACGCCTACGCTTGACTACATGAACCGCTCACGGTCAATGGCATCCGGCTTGATTCCCGGCGCGCTGAGCAGGGCGATAGAAGAAGCGATTCGAACGGCAAAATGACGCAAATACCCACCCCATAGGGTTTGGGTCCTTCCTGAGACTTTTGTAAAGCACGGGCATTGCGCGCCGCAGTGTTTTCCTAGCTACAAGTTTTCAAATTTAGGTAACAGGTAACAGTTACGTTTTGTTACGTATTGGGCTTTGTTATTGATTACAAAAATATTTCCATCATCTTGTTGTTACCCTCGCTGTTACCTCTTCTGGTTGAGTAACAGTGTCAGGTAACAGTTCCGGCTGCAGGTGAGGTAACAATGAACCAGTCAGATTTTGCACGGTTACATGGCGTTAGCCGCAAGACCGTTACGATGTGGAAAAGTCGGGGATGGCTGATCATGTCCGGCGATGATATCGATGTTGACGCTTCAAATGCACAACTCGAAAAGTACAGGAAAAGCGTTAACCGATCCGATAAACAGAAAACATCTGCGCCAGAAAAAAAGAAAGCTGACCGGGTGTTACCTGCGCGGGAGCAGCCGGAAGAAAGTGACTCGTCACTGGAGGGGCTTGCGCGGGATTTCCTCCTTGAAAACGGCGCTGAGTTATCGCTGGATGAAGCGCGCCGGGTAAAGGAAAACTACCTGGCGTTACTGACAAAATTAGAATTTCAGCAAAAAGATGGTCAACTCATTGAGATGGCTGCCGCCGAGGAGGTTCTTTTCAACGCCTTTCGCCAACAGCGTGACGCCTGGCTTAACTGGCCGTCAAGAGTGGCACCATTAATGGCTGCTGATCTGGGCGTGCCGGCGGACAGGATGACAGAGGTGCTGATTGAACATGTCCACAAACATATCTCAGTCCTCGGAGAACCAGAATTTAACCCAGCAGAAGATTGAGCGCCTTCAACTGAGTGTCCGTAAGGGATGGACACCACCACCACGCATCAGCGTCCCTCAATGGGCCGATGACTACCGGAAGCTGGCGAAAGAAGCTGGCAGCACCTCCGGGAACTGGGAAACATCAACGGTTGAAATTGCCCGCGGTCCTATGCTGGCCGCGACGGAATCGGGCGTCCATATTATCACCGTGATGTGCTGTACCCAGTTAATGAAAACCGCGCTGCTGGAAAACCTGTTTGGTTATTTCGCGCACCTCGATCCATGTCCGATTTTGCTCCTGCAACCGAAGGAAGAGGCCGCCGAGCAGTTTTCCAAAGAACGCATAAGCCCGTTGGTTAGGGTGACGCCAGTTCTGCGTAACATCATAGGTGACTCAAAGCAGAAGAGTTCGAAAGAAACCATTCTGTATAAAGCCTTCACGGGCGGATTTCTGGCGCTGGCCGGCGCCGGTAGTCCAGATAACCTTGCGCGCCGTCCGATCCGTGTTCTGCTTGCAGATGAGGTGGATAAATACCCGATTACTCGCGAGGGCGATCCCATTGCACTGGCGGAAGAGCGAACCGCCACATTTGGCCTTAACTGGCTGTCTGTGCGGGCCTGTTCGCCGACGGTTGAAGATGAAAGCCGGATTGCTGACAGTTACGAAGATTCAGATCAGCGGCGGGCCTCTGTAGTTTGCCCCCACTGCGGGCATCGACAGTTCCTTGATTTCTTCAAACATGTTCAATGGCCGAAAGAAGGTGATAAGCACCTGACCAAAGCGGCCATGATCCATTGTGAATGTTGTGGTGCTGGCTGGTCAGAGGGGGAGCGTCTGCGGGCATTACAGACAATCCGATGGCATCAGACCAAACCGTTTGAATGCTGTGGTTCCCGCCATTCTCCATTAATGGAATACGACCAGAAATGGCATGAAGGCGATGAGGGGAGTGTTGATACTGTCTGGCGCTGGTCGGAGTCGGAACGGCATGCCGTATACCGGGCGATTTGCCCGGACTGTGGGGCCGAGGCACTGGATAATCACCACGCCGGGTACCAGGCGTCAAAGCTGTTTAGTCCCTGGCAGAAAGATAAGCCGTCGGACATTGCAAAGAAATACCTCGATGCGAAAGGCGATCCGGATAAAGAACAGGCCTGGTGGAACACCCAGATGGGGTTGCCGCACCGGCCTAACCATGGGAAACAACTCCCGGTTGATGTTCTGCTGGCACGCCGTGAAGTCTTCCCGGCCGTCGTTCCTGATGGCGTGGCAATGTTAACTGCGGGCGTCGATACCCAGGATGACCGATTCGAAATCACGATCACTGGCTGGGGACGGGACGAGGAATCGTGGTCAGTTGCGCATGACGTCATTTATGGCGACCTGGAAACAGAGGAACCGTGGAAGCGCCTCGATGCGTACCTGAAACAGATATGGCGACGCGGCGACGGGCGAGGGTTGAATATTCTGGCTGCATGTATGGACTCCGGCGGTCACCACACACAAAAGGTTTATGAGTTCTGCAAAGATCGCCTTGGGCGCCGCATCTGGGCTATCAAGGGAGAATCTGCGCAGGGTGGCAAACGCAACCCCGTCTGGCCCACCAAGCGACCGACATCGAAAAGTAAAGCCAGCTTCAGGCCAATTATACTTGGCGTGAACTCTGCGAAAGATGTTGTCCGTGGTCGTCTGCATCTTGAACCGCCTGCTTTAGGTACTGCAGGTGCGGGCTATATGCATTTCCCGGATGATCGTGACCTCGGATATTTCAACCAGCTACTGGCAGAGCGACTGGTTTACAAAGTGGTGGCCGGACAGCGATTCAGTGTCTGGGAGCCCATTCCCGGCCGGGCGAACGAAGCGCTCGACTGTCTCGTATACAGCTATGCCGCGCTGTGCGGACTGAAACATATGGGACTAAAACTCAATGTTCGGGCCGCTAACCTTCAGGCCGATCCCGATAAGTTCCTGCCGGCGCCAGCCGAGCCAGAAGAAAAAATCAATTACGAATTACCGGGTGCCATCGTGGATGAGGCTATGGCTCCTGTTAAGCGTAAGAACATTTCTAAACTCCTGCCGCAATAAGGAAAACCATGTTTAATCGAAACACGAGCTTACTTGCTGGTGGGATGACTGATGAGCAGCTCAGAGACGCTCTGCAGAAAGCGCAGCAGGCTTATATCGACCTGACTACCGGCAGCCGTGGTGTCTCATTCTCCTATACGCAGGGTGATGGGACGCGCTCTGTTTCCTATCAGCAAAGCTCTCTCGCCGACCTGTTGGCGCTGATTCAGTTGCTGCAGGCACAACTGGGAATTGTCGCCCGGCCACGGAAGCCAGTGAGGTTCAGATTCTGATGAATAAAGTGCAAATCCTTGGTCCTGACGGGAGACCTTATCAGGCACCAAAACCCAGCATGTTGACGGGCGGTAGCCGGGTGCCATATGACGCCGCGGATTCCTTCAGCGATCAACTGGCGAACTGGCAGCCCGCACTATGGTCACCGGATAACGAAATTAATATCTACCGTGACCGTATCGTTTCCCGTGCGCGCGATCTGGTCCGGAATGATGGGTGGGCCAATGGTGCCATAACTCGCCTGCTTGATAATGCGGTCGGTGCCAATTTCCGCCCGATCATGAAGCCTGACTATCGTGTATTACGGATGATGACAGGTAATAAAAGTTTTGACGCAGTATGGGCGGAAGAGTACGGAAAAGCGCTCGCTTCCCACTGGCGAACTTGGGCATACGATACAGGTCGTTATTGTGACGTTGAGCGCAAGTTAACCGTTCCGCAAATGTTGCGTCTGGCATTTCGCCACAAGTTGATAGATGGCGACGCCCTGATGGTGCTTCAGTATCGCACCGATCGCCTTGGCCCAGGCAAGGGGCGTTATGCCACGACGGTGCAGGTTGTCGATCCCGACAGACTCAGCAACCCGCAGCAGAATTTTGATATGCCGAATATACGCGGCGGCGTTGAAATTGATGCTGACGGCGCGCCTGTGGCTTATCACATACGTGAAGCACATATTGGTGACTGGTGGAGTGGCGCCAAAACGATGACATGGCGAAGGATACCGCGCGAGACAGATTGGGGGCGTCCGCATGTTGTGCACGACTTCGACCATGAACGTGGGGCTCAGCATCGTGGTAATGGCATTCTGACTCCGGTGGTTCAACGCCTGAAGATGCTGGTGAAGTACGATCAGAGTGAGCTGGAAGCGGCAATTCTGAATGCTATATTTGCCGCTTATATTGAGTCACCTTACGACCCCGAAATGATCCAATCCGCGCTGGGGGAAAACTTCGAAGAGGGATTGGGGGCATATCAGGATGGTCGCGCTGAGTTTCATAATGATCGCCGTTTGACGCTGCAGAATGGCGCCCGCATGCCAATCCTTTATCCCGGTGAGAAAATTACAACGGTCAATGCTGCCCGTCCTTACAGCAACTTTGAAGTTTTCGAGTCTGCAGTATTGCGTAATTTCTCATCCGGTACGGGGTTATCTCCTCAGCAGGTTACACAGGACTGGTCTGATGTGAATTACAGCTCTGCGCGATCTTCTTTGCTGGAGGCATGGAAAACGCTCACCCGCCGACGTGATGATTTTTCTATGGGTACCGCTCAGCCTGTTCTGACAGCTTTTGTGGAGGAAGTTCACGATAACGAGGATTTACCCCTTCCGAATAATGCTCCTGATTTTGTTGATGCCCGGGCAGCGTATTCTCGTGCCCGCTGGATGGGGCCGGGACGAGGATGGGTGGATCCGGTGGCAGAGAAAAAAGGCGCCATTCTTGGCCTCGATGCCGGCCTTTCCACTCTCGAAATTGAAGTGGGTGAAAACGTGGGTGAGGACTGGGAAGAGATTCTTGACCAGCGACAGCGGGAAATTGAGTCCTGCCTGAAGCGCGGACTTCCATTACCGAGCTGGGCGCAGGCGGACCAGTTCGCCAGCCAGACAATTACCGATCCGGAGGAAAAGTGAATCTACCTCATCTGGCCCAGCGCCTTTTTAATACACCGCTGGCGCTGCACCCAAGTAAAGCTGAAGTCATCATGGCATCCGTTATGGACCGTTTTGGCATCAGTAAAATCGAATCCTCTCTTGCCATGGATGATGACTGGTATGGATACGATGATAACCGGGGGCGGGAATCCCGTAGCGACCCGGGTTATGACAATGTGCTGGGCGTCGCTGTCATCCCGATATGTGGGACCCTGGTGCAGAAGCTGGGTAGCCTGCGCCCATACAGTGGCATGACAGGCTATGACGGCATTCGTCAGGCCTTCCTGACCGCGATGGAAGACCCCGATATTACGGGGATCTGCCTGGATATTGATTCGCCAGGCGGCGAGGTCGCCGGATGTTTCGATCTGGTCGATGTCATTTATGGCGCCCGCGGGAAAAAGCCCATCCATGCCATTCTGACGGAAAGCGCCTATTCCGCCGCCTATGCGATTGCCAGTGCGGCGGACCGGATTTCTGTTCCCCGAACCGGTGGTGTGGGTTCAGTTGGTGTGATCACCATGCACCTTGACTGGACCCAGCGGATAAAAGATGACGGCCTCAAAGTCACCATTATCACCTACGGTTCCCGTAAGGCTGAGGGGTCACCGCTGAGAGAACTGTCAGATGAAGCGCTGGCGGCTATTCAGCAGGACATCAACACCATGGGCGAATTGTTTGTGAATACCGTCGCCAGAAATCGGGGAATTAGCGCAAAGGTTATCAAAAGTACTCAGGCTGCCTGTTTTATGGCTGCTGATGGTGTGGAACTTGGACTGGCTGATGAGGTGTGTCCTCCTGATGCTGCGTTCAGAAACTTACTTGAAAAAACAGGAGCCTGAAATGGCGAAGAAAAAGACATTTAGTTTTGCTCATCTTATTGGCCGTGGCGCGACTGCTTCCGAAGAGGAAGAAGATAAAAAGGCCAAAAAAGCGAAAGGCCGTCGCGCGGAAGAGGATGAGCGCGAAGATGATGCCGAGGACGATGAACGCGAAGATGACGCGGAAGACGACGAGCGTGATGATGACGCTGAAGATGACGGTGACGACCCGGATGCTGCGGAAGACGATGACGATTCCGAAGATGATGGCGATGATGACCGCAAAGAAAGCAAAGCGGTGAAAAATGCCCGCGCCGCCGAGCGTAAACGTTGTGCCCGTATCTTCGGCAGTAAGCATGCTGCGGCGAATCCTTCACTGGCAGCGTCACTGGCCTTTAATACCGGAATGAGCTCTTCTGCGGCCATCAATGTTCTGGCTTCTACCGCGCCAGCAACGCAGACAGCAGCAACCCGCAAGCTTTCACTTGACCAACGGATGCAGGCAAGCCATCAGGCCCGCCTGAACCCGGATAGTGGTAAGAAAGAGAACGGTAAATCGGCGCTGGTAAACCAGATGACCGGCCTCTACAACTCCATTAAAGGAGAGAAATAATGGATCAATTTGGTCAGAATGCCTTTGCACCAGGCATGAAGAGTTCAGTGTTTATGCCGGATCAGTTGGTTGCCGGTACGCTGCAACTGGTCACGGATACCGGCACTATCACCGGCGGCGTGTATAAGCGTGGCACTGTGCTTGGCATGATCACTGCCAGTGGTAAATACACCGTCAGTGTGAAAACCGCAACGGATGGTAGCGAGACGCCGGCGGCCATTCTGGTTGATGATGTTGACGCTTCCACTCATGGCGATCAGTCCGGCGGCCTGTACCTGATGGGGGAGTTCAACCAGAATCATATTATTTTTGACGATTCCTGGACTGCGTCGGAACTGAAAACAGCACTACGCCCGCTGGCCATCTTCCTGAAAGACAGTGCCCAGGCACCTTTAACCACCTCCTGATTTATCCCTCATTTCTCCTGGCGAATGCTTTAACCGGCAGGCGTTGACCCATTTAAAATTTATGCCAGCGTGCGGCTGGCATTATCAAGAGACTGAATATGGAAAATATTTATGATACCAGTGTGCTGGTGCAGGTCGTTCCTAACCTGAAAACCAGTCAGAACTGGCTGCTTGATCGCTTCTTCCCGAACGTCGTGACTTATGAGACTGAAGAAGTGGCGATTGACGTGGATGTCGGCCTGCGTCGTATGGCGCCATTCGTCTCCCCGCTGGTGGAAGGTAAGCTGGTCGAGTCCCGTAAATACCAGACCAATACGTTCAAACCAGCTTATATCAAAGATAAGCGCGCGCCGGATCTGCGTAAACCTATCCGCCGCCAGATTGGTGAGCGTATTGGCGGTGAATATACCGCCGCAGAACGCGAAATGTTGAACCTGCAGTTTGAGATGACCGATCAGATTGACATGATCAACCGTCGTCTTGAGTGGATGGCGGCCAGCGCGCTGGTGTCCGGTACCGTCACGGTTGCCGGGGAAGGCTATGAAACCAAAGTAGTGGATTTCGGGCGCTCTCCGGATTTAACTATTACTCTAAGTGGTTCAGATAAGTGGCCGCTGACGGTTGCCGCGGGTGCCACTAATACCCAGCCCTCTGATGATATTGAAATCTGGCAGACGCTTTTCCTGAAAGAATCCGGTTCCGTCGCGACAGATCTGGTGTTCACAAGCAAGTCATGGCGTGCTTTCCGACTGGACACCACCATCAAAGATAACGCCATCACGTTCCCGGCGCTGAGCCCGTTTGGTAACCAGATTAACGCTGGCCCACAGGCGATGAAGGGCGCTATTTATAAAGGACGCTGGGGTAACTTTGACCTCTGGTTATATAACGACTGGTTTATTGACCCACTTGATAATGTCGAGAAGCCGATGATCCCCGACGGCGCCGTTATCATGTCTGGCGCTGATCTGATGGGTACCCGCGCTTTTGGCGTTATCCTGGACCCGGCATTTAACTACGGTCCCCTGGCCTATGCGCCAAAATCCTGGGTGAAAGAAGATCCGGCCCAGCGTCTTATCCTGATGCAATCCTCTCCGCTGGTTATTCCGAGCCGGGTAAATGCATCCCTTTGTGCAACGGTGGTCTGATATGGCTAAAACAACCAAAACTGTACTGGGCGATGATCTGAATGCGGAAGGCGCCACCGAAGACGCCCTGAATATCGACGACCTGAATGCTGGTGGCAGCGTTCATGAGACCCAACAGCATGACGATAAACACGGCGAACCATCAGATGATGAGGATACCGCTGAAGAAGATGACCAGGAAGATGCCCCGGAGCCTGAGTTTGTGGTGCTGAAAGGGAATTGTATCCGCCATGACGGTGAGGTCTATCGGGAAAACTCCCTTATTCCGGTCTCCGGTAAGGATGCCGAGCGTCTGCTGGCAGCAGGTGTAATTGCCGATGTCCATGCTCTGCGACAGCGCGCATTATCTGCTGTGCGTGGTGTGAAAATCACAACGGAGTAAGCAGATGGGCGTGGACTGGGATTTACATCTTCTGAGTCCGCTCCATGGCGTGTTTGGCGATGAGCATGAGTACCGTCCCCGCAACGGTACTCCTTTTACGATTAACGGTATTTTTGACCGTGGCTATGCGCAGGTTGCAGAAAATCTTGATGGTGAATCAGAAATTAACACCTCCAGCCCGATGCTGGGTGTGCGTGATGCTGAATTTCGTCAATTGGGTAAACCGCAGCCTGCCGTATCTGACCGTGTGTTTATTAAAACGGTCGGGGGTCAGGTCATCAATCAGTTATTTGTTGTGTCCAACGTCGAACCGGACAGCCATGGCGGCTCGCGTCTCGTTCTCAATGTGGCGAAAACCCGATGAATGCTTCCGCAATACGACAAATGGTCGTGGCCGCGCTGAAAGATAAAACCGCCGCCGGCGATCGTGTGTATTCCCCGCGTGACTGGGCAACTTCCCCGGACTTGTACCCTGCATTGCTTGTTCAGACGCCATTTGATCACAAAAAGGCGCAGGGGCGAAATACCCCGGCCTTCACCTCTCTGACCACCGTTCGTATTACCGGCCGGGTTCAGGAGTATGACAGTGAAACCACTGATGATGGCGCCATGCGCGCGGAGGTTGCACTGGAGGAGCTCCGGGAACAGGTGGAAAGGGCGGTGATTAACAGCTACGAGTTGACCCGGAACATCCAGAAATATGCGGAGGTTCGCTCGACGATTGATGTTGATGCGGATGGCGAAGCGCATATGGGCCAGCTGCTTATCGAAATTGATATTGAGCACTATCAAGGACCGGAAGACTTTTATCCGGTCGAAACGGTGCCGCTGGCGGGGATCGACATCACCATAGACATGCCGGACGGTACGCCGCAGCCGGGCGTAAAAATAGACCTTCAGGAGTAATCATGTTTGTAAAACCGAAGGACGGGCTCAGCGTTCGCTGCCCTGTAAGGGGCGAGCCTTTGCCCAAAGATGGCGCGGAGGTGCCTGATAATACGTTCTGGCGCCGCCGCCTTAAGGATGGCGACGTCAGTCTGGTACCGGTAAAGGGCGTGAAAAACGCCGTAAAAAAAGAGGACGTAACTAAATGACCGTTCCATTTACGCGAGTTCCCGGCAATTTACGTGTGCCGCTTTTTTATGTGGAGTTTGATAACTCCATGGCCAACACGGCGACGGCTACACAGCGAACGCTGCTGATTGGTCAGATGCTGGCATCAGGCTCTGCACAGGAAAAAATCCCGGTAAAAGTCTCCTCTCCTAATGCGGTAAGTGAGCTCACCGGGAAAGGTTCAATGTTGCATGGCATGATGACGGCGTATCAAAAAAACGATACTGCAGCGGAGGTATGGATCCTCCCGCTGGCCGATGATGCGGACTCCATGGCAGCGGCCACAGGCAGTATCAAGGTTGCCACACAGGCGACAGAAACCGGCGTTATCTCTCTTTATGTTGCTGGCGTTCGCGTACAACTGACCGTACTGGCGACTGACACTCCGGCTCAGATTGCCACTGCGCTGGTCGCGGCAATTACCCGCAAAACGGAACTGCCGGTGACAGCTGCTGTAAAAGCCGATGCAACGGATACCGTAACACTGACGGCCAAAAATGCCGGGTTAGTGGGCAATGGTATTGATATCAGGCTGAATTATCTTGGTGTTCAGGGGGGAGAGGTGACGCCCGCGGGCCTGACGCTCACTATCACGGGCATGACCGGCGGTGCCGGCGCGCCGGATTTAGTTGATGCCCTGGGCAACCTGCAGGATAAGACCTTTGATTTTGTCATCAACCCTTATGATGACACTGCATCACTGGACGCCATCAGAGAATTTCTGAACGATGCAACCGGCCGCTGGGCATGGGATAAACAGCTCTATGGCCACGCATTCACCGCCACCAACGGTACTTACGCTGAGCTTGGTACCAAAGGGGAAACTCGTAATAACCAGCATGAGTCACTGCTTGGCGTGTACCGCTCACCGTCACCGCGTTATATCTGGGCGGCAGCACTGACAGGGGCCGCAGCACCCAGCCTGCGTAATGACCCCGGACGCCCGCTACAAAGTCTGCCTGTTTATGGCGTGCTGGCACCGGACCTGGCGGATCGCTTTGAGCTGACCGAGCGCAACAACCTGCTTTACAGCGGCATCTCCACTTACACCGTGGGTGATGACGGGACGGTGATGATTGAAAACCTGATTACCACCTACCAGAAAAACAGCTATGGCGACGAAGACGACAGTTACCTGCAGGTGGAAACGCTGTTCAGTCTGATGTTTGTCACGCGATATCTCCGCACGGCAGTGACCAGTAAATTTGGTCGCATGAAACTGGCCGCGGATGGTACGCGTTTTGCGCCGGGGGCGGCGATTGTGACGCCAAACATAATCAGAGCCGATCAGATCGCGGAATACCAGACACTGGTCTTTGACGGCTACGCACAGGATGCTGAGGCTTTCGCCAGAAACATTATCGTTGAGCAGAACAAAACAAACCCGAACCGCGTCGATGTGTTGTGGCCGGGAACACTCATGAACCAGCTGCGTATTTTCGCGCTGCTTAACCAGTTCCGCCTGCAGGCTGAATCGACAGGAGCATAAAACATGGCTGGAGATACCACTAATCGCCTGGCAGGTACTGCGTATGTCACCGTAAACGGGGTAACCGTCATGGTGGAAGGATCATTCAAGTATCAGACCTCCACGGTTAACCGCACCACGCTGACAGGCATGGACGGTGTACATGGCTATAAAGAAAAGCCGGTTGCCCCGTATATTTCTGCCCGTCTTCGCGACAGTGGCGGTACCAACGTACTGGGTTTTAACAAACAGACGAACGTCAACGTGATCGCCGAGCTGGCGAACGGCAAGACCATCATCGGTCGTGCGCTCTGGACGGTAAACGTTCAGGAAGTGGAGAGCGAAGATGCTGTGTTTGATGTTCGCTGGGAAGGTCGGGACGTAACGGAGAACTAAGATGGCAGAACTTGAACGCACCAAAGTCATTCCCCTCATCAAGCCTCTGGTCGATGAGGCGCAAAAAACGCGCTATGAGCAACTGGAGCTGAAGGCGCCGACGCTCAGTCAGGCCGAGCAATTCTACGAAAAGCAGGCATCGTCCACTTCGCTGGCGGCGATGCGCCTGCTGATCTCGCTGGTCACGGATACGCGGGAAAGCGTGCTTCAGCCGATGGATTTTATTGACTTCCGAAAATGCGAGGAGTTTTTGCTCGGTTTTTTGACCTGGAAGTCCTGACCGCCTGGCAGGAAACGGCCGCTGACGTCACATTTTATTTCCGCTGGACAGAAGACAGGGCATGGGGCATGACCTATGCCCGTCTGAAGTGGTGGGTATCGCAGGCCTCCCGTATCAATAAACTCAGGAATACCAAACCCGATGAGTAATTCTTTCGACTTTGAGCTGGTGGCCAGCGACCAGGCGACGGAAGCCATTGAGCGTATCAATGAGGCTATCCGTGATCTGGAACCAAAGCTGGATAAAACCAAAGAGGGGCTCCAGTTAGGAGGACAGGAGACTCTCGATGGACTTAACGGCTTTATCTCCCGTTTCGAAAATCTGTCCAAAAATGTCCGTGATAATGTGCAGTATATCGGGGATATGGTACCGCCGCTGAAGATGGTCGGGGAACTCTCCGGTAAGCTGGCATCACTGGGCGTGGTTGGAGCGGCGGGATACGGGCTAAAACAGATTGCCTACGGTTTCCATGAGGCCTCAAGGGAGGCTTATAACCTCGATGTCGCCGCGAAAAATGCCGGGATGCGGGTGGAAGATTTTTCCCGCCTGTCCGGCGCAATGAGGATACTGGGTGCTGATGGTGACAGTGCAAATTCCTCCATCGAGGGGATGGCTAAAAGTCTGAAGGAGGCCGCCAGCGGTGCCAACAGCCAGGTGCTCGGCGCATTGTCCCAGATTGGCGTTCAGATCCAGAAAAACAATGACGGATCCGTTGATACGTTGAGAACGCTGGAATCGATAGCGCGCGTTTTCCCGAGCCTGCGGCCAGACCAGCAGAAGTCGGTTTCCGATGCTCTCGGGCTGACACCTGAAATGCTGGCACTGATGCGAGAAGGTGTAAGGATGAAAGCATTGCTGGCGAAATCCGATGAGCTTGGTCTGACGGTTGACCCGGAGCTTAACCGGCAATTGTCCGAGGTTAACGGCTCCATGAATGAGCTGGGCGCAGCATGGGATGGACTGAAAAATCGTTCGAAAAATTCTCTGTTTAAGGGATTGCTTTCCGATGGTTCGGTGAAAGACGGCCTCGAAGGTGTAACCGACTTATTCACGAATGGCGACTTTACCGGGCTGTCGCATGCGCTGGGGTTTATCAGTAGCAAAGATGCCGGGAAGCTACGCCGCATTCAGGGTGATAAAGCGCTGTATAACACCCTTTCCCGGCGAGAGCGCGGGGCGGTTGATGCCGGCTTTATGACAGATGCCGTCAGGAAGCGTTACGACGCGAAATATGGGGCTGGTGATCGGGCTGAACAACTCCGTAATGATTTGTCCATCATCCTGCCAGCAGGTGCTGCAGCTCCACGCGGGGAGGTGAATTATAACCAGCCATCGAATCAGGCACTGGGGCTGAGGAATAATAACCCCGGCAATCTCCGGATAGCGCCCAATGCTACAGGAATTAATCGTGGATTTGTCACTTATGACAACAGTAACGATGGTCTGGCGGCAATGGCCCGGCAACTGATGTTATATGGCGATCGTGGGAAGAACACACTGAACAGTATGATCCACACGTATGCACCGCGGTCAGAAAATGATACCCAGTCCTACATCAATTCAGTATCAGCCGCGACGGGATTCCAGCCCCAGCAACAGATGGATCTCCATAATCCGGAAGTACTGAAATCTGTCATGGCTGCCATGATTCAGCATGAGAATGGCGCGCAACCTTATTCTGAGGATGAGATACGGGCGGCAATTCAGACGGCTATAAGTGACCCACGCTGGTCAGGTCTTCGTGACAGTAGCGTGCTCAGCCAACAGAGACAGAACATCCTCGCACCTCAACCTGATAAGTTTGACAGCTCTTCTATCCTGACCGCTTCCGGCAACGGCAGCGAGGCCGCCAGCGAGAACCTGACGCGCGCTCTCAAAGAGGCGATGGCCGATCAGAAAATGAAGCTGGAAATCACCATGGTCAATGATAAGGGTGAGAAGAAAACCTATAACGTCGAGGATAACGGCAGAATAACAACCGCCATGAATTACTAACCCGCATTTAACCGCCACCCTGGCGGTTTTTTTTACACCGGAGGACCGATGGCAATTATCCAGGATGCAATAACTTCCTTGATGGGCGGAGGCGGTAGTGATGACTGGTTGAGTCAATTGCGGCCAGCATCTTTCCGTGGCGTGCCCTTTGCTGTGGTTAATGAAGAAGGGAGTCATGGCCGCCGGCAGGCCGTCCACGAATACCCTTATCGAGATACCGCATGGGTAGAGGACATGGGGCGCGGAACACGGCGTTTTATTATCCGTGGTTTTATCGTCCAGAACAGCCTGGTCTACGGCGGCGGCGATGTTATTTCTCAGCGACAGTCATTTATTAATGCGTGCGAAGCTAAGGGGAGCGGTACGCTCATCCATCCCACGCTGGGAGAGATGACGGTTTCCATTCCTGAAAACGGGTTAAGACTCTCCGGCTCTGCCGACAATGGTCGTTCGTTTGAATTTACCCTGATGGTAATTGAGTCGGGTTTGAAGGTTTTCGCCGTTACAGATAGCACCGCCGCTGGTGATACCGTTGGCACTAACTATCTGAAACTGGTAAGCACAGCGGTTGCCAGTACTCTTGCGAGAATCAAAAGTGAAATCCGTGGCGTGACGCAGGGGATTCAGACTATCAAGGGAACCGTGACGTTCTGGACCAATATGGTTGATAACACCATCAGTGAGGTAACAAACGTCAGTAACGTGCTGGATTCTACCTTCGGAAATAATCGTTACGGTCGGTACAGCAAGGGGACCGTCGGCGGGAGTTCGTCAGGCATAAACGGCAATCGTGACGCTGACGACTCAGAAGACTATCAGGCCTTGTCTGAACAGATATCCGCGCGGGCGGTGATGGACCGCCAGGCTGTGCTGGATACGACTGCTGCACTGAATGATTCTGCATCGGTAAATGAATTAGTTCAGGGCGTTGCGGATGTGATCAATCGCATTCTGGCCAGCGCCGGCAGTGTGAATGACAAAATTGCAGTGTTTGAAAAACTGGCGGCTTCAACCAGTACCGAATATCAGCGCTCTGACAGCAGCAAGCAACTGGCTGGCACAATGAACACGCTGATCATTGTGCTGTCCACCGGGGCGATGACTGATGCTGCCGCAGATTACAATCCTACCAGCCGTAATGAGGCCGAAGACATCACTCAACGCGTTGCCGGGCAGCTGGATACAGCATTACTGCTGGCTGGCGACCGTGGCGATGATGATCTCTACACGGCATTAATGGGCGTTAGAACCGCTTTCCTGAATGCCATGGCTCAGATTTCATCCGGGCTGAGTGAGTTAATGCAAATCAATACTGCGGCGCCGGTTCCTGCTCTGGTGCTGGCCAATCGTCTGTATCAGGATGCCTCGCGGGCAAATGAACTGATACAGGAGGCCAGCGTGCCACATCCGGCATTTATGCCGACGACGATGAAGGTGTTGAGACAATGAGTACGGATAACGACCAGGAGATCGTCTCACTCACCGTTGATGGAAAAATCATTGAGGGCTGGGACTCGGTAAGGGTAACCCGTGGTATTGAGCGTTTCCCCTCAGATTTTGACCTGGGGCTGATGGACTATTTCCCGGGGAATGGCCAGAAGCAACTGGTGACAGAGGGGATGCCCTGTCAGGTGAAGTTTGGAAGTGACCTGGTCATAAATGGCTATGTTGACGACTGGGCGCCATCGATTTCCCGGTCCCGCCATGAAGTCAGAGCCTCAGGCCGTAGTAAGTGCGCAGATCTCGTGGATTGTTCTGCAGAATGGCCAAATAACGTTATCAATAACAGTAATGCGCTTGATATAGCCTCCCGCCTGGCATCCCATTACAACATTGGGGTAAGTACAGACGTTGATGATCTGGTGAAAGTCCCGCAGTTTTCCCTGAACTGGGGAGAATCGCCACAGGAAATACTTGATCGTGTTTCCCGCTGGTCGGCATTGCTTTATTACGATCAGCCTGACGGTAACTTATTTCTGACCCGAGTGGGAACAAAGCGCGCGGCCAGCGGTATAGCTGAAGGGGTAAATATCGAACAGGCTTATTTCCGCCGTTCGATGGCGGACCGCTTTTCTGATTACGTCGGTGTATCGATGAGCATTTCCCCGATTGCAGGATTCTCGCCGGATACGGCTTATGACTCGGTGACACTGGCGACGGCACACGATCCTGAGGCAGCCAGTATGCGTTACCGAAAACGGATCATTATTGTTGAAAGTACGCTGATGGCTTCACAACAGGCGCAGCGCGCGATTGACTGGGAGATGAATCGACGATACGGCCGTTCCCGTCAGTTGACGGTGACGATTGACTCCTGGCGCGATAAATCCGGGAAATTATGGGAGCCTAATACTCTCATCCCGGTCAACATACCGAGTCTGCAACTGCCTGACACCGAAATGCTTATCGCTGAAGTCACTTATATCAGAGACAGTGACGGTACCCATGCGCGTCTGTATCTGATGCCTCCGGAGGCGTTCAGTGTCCAGCCTTATGCTTTCTACCAGCAGATACCAGGACTGAACCAATGAATCAAAATTTAAAGAAAACGGCCACGCGTATAGCCGGCATGCTGGGTATTGGTCGTATTACCACGCAGAAAGATAGTGGGGTTGTACAGGAAATCCAATACCAGACCCCGCTGGAAGTTGCCAGCGCCCCACGGTTCTCTGATTTTGGTTTTTCGTCCGGGTTGCCGGCGGGATCTGATGTGGTCATTGCCTTCCTGGGAGGGGACCGCTCCAGTCCTGTTGTCATTGCCTCTAACCATCAACGCTTCCGGCATACCGGGCTTAAGCCTGGCGAAACCGTCGTCTATAACCAGCAGGGGATGAATATTCATCTGACTGAGGCTGGAATTTTCATTGATGCGAAAGGTAAAGATGTAGAGATCAACAACGCCAGAAACATCACCGCAACGGCAACGGAACAAGTAAAGCTGGTTACCCCGAAACTCCTGGTGACGGGTGACATCATCGATAACTGCGAGACGAATAATTCAACGCTCAAAGAGCTGCGTGATGCTCACAACGATCATGACCATTACGTTAAAAAAGTTCAGTCCGGCGATAGCACGATCTCAAGCGAAAAAACAGAGAGTCAGGTATGAGTGATATTTCCTCTTTCTGGAACGTTGATGCCCTTCATGCGGACTGGCAGGCCGGAAACGGCATCTTAACTTCAGAGAATGACTTGCACACGGCAGTAATCATCAGTCTGTTTACTGATGGGCTGGCACGTGCCGACGATGATTATGAAGGAACTGATCGCCGCGGCTGGTGGGGGGATCTGGAGAATGACCGGAATATTGGCTCAAGGCTGTGGTTACTACGGCGTGAAAAGTTGACACGCGAAGTGGCGATGAGAGCTGAAGATTATGCCGAAGAGGCTCTGGCCTGGATGAAATCGGATGGTATTGCCGCTGAAATACAGGCGCAATCGGAAATCGTCTTCCCCAACAGACTGAATCTGATCATCCGATATTTGCCGCCGGAGGGGGACTGGCAGGAATTCAAATTCTTCTGGTTATGGGAGCAACTGAATAATGCCATTTAAACGGAAAACACTGAGCGAACTCCGCGATGAGAATCGCCAGTTTATGCAGGCAGAATTGGAGGACGTCGGCGCACTGCTACGGTTCGGAAATCTGAAGGTACTGGCCGACATGGACGCGGGTATGGCGCATTTGCATTATGCCTATCTCGATTACATTGCCCGCCAGTGTACGCCGTTCACGTCCACCGATGAGTGGCTGGCCGGGTGGATGGCGTTAAAACAGACTTACCGCAAAGCGGCAACCGCGGCCCACTCGCCAGCTGCCGCAATTACCGGAACGCCAGGGCGAGTATTAGCAAAGGGCTCTGTTATCAACCGTGCGGATGGATACCAGTACATCACGGATACCAGTATAACCATTGACTCTACAAGCAGCGCCACGGTTGCTGTGACTGCAAGTCTGCCGGATGTCTCGGAGGATGTCACCGGGGGCGGCAGTCGGGGAAATGCGGATGCCGGAACAATCCTGACACTGGATGCCAATGTACCGGGTATCGATAGTGAGGTTACGTTAATTGAACCCGCTACCGGCGGCGCAGATATTGAGAGCGAAGAGGATTTTCGTCAGCGTGGACTACTGGCGTTTCAGAATCCCCCTCAGGGTGGAAGTGATCCCGATTATCGTAATTGGGCCCTGGCAGTTTCCGGCGTTACCAGAGCATGGGTCCGCCGGCGGGGGATGGGGCCAGGGACGGTCGTGATTTACATCATGTGTGACGGCAGCGACAAAACAAATCATGGTTTCCCGATCGGGACTGATGGTGTCTCGCAGCTTGAAGAGTGGGGGGCAGTCAAGGCTACAGGCGATCAGGGAAGAGTGGCTGATTATATGTATCCGCTTGCACCGGTTACTTCCCTGAACTACATCTGCTCACCCATCGAGAAAGTGATTGATTTCGAAATTAGCGGTATATCAGGTGCAGACAGCGAGACGACGGCAGCCATTGCTGATGCCATTGATGGGGTTCTGTTTGAATCTGCAAATCCACTTGGTACAGGAAAAATATACCTCTCAGATCTGAACCGTGCGATAGGGGATGTCTCCGGAACTGCCGGATTTATTCTGGTTTCACCCTCAGTGAATATTGTGCCAGGAATAGGAGAGCTGGCTGTTCGTGGCGAGGTGAACTATACATGAGTCTTTTCTCGACCGACGACTACCTTCGGGCGCTGCAGGCGCTAATTCCCTCCGGCAGGGCATGGACCAGAGAGCCGAAAACAGTTCAGGCCGCAGTGCTACGCGCGCTGGCGGCCAGTTTTCAGCGAAGTGATAACGACGCTCTTGGATTATTGCGAGGGGCATTCCCGAAAACAGCGACCATCATGCTCACTGAGTGGGAAAAAACGCTGGGTTTACCTGATGACTGTTCCATTGGTGAAGTGGACACGATTGGAAAGCGGCAGAGCGCGGTTGTCTCTAAATTAATCAGCACTGGCGGTCAGTCAAAGAGTTATTTTATCGGTATTGCCGCTGCGATGGGCTATGTCATTTCTATTAAAGAATACCGGCAGGCGCGCGCAGGCTTATCAGTCTGTGGTGATGGTTTAAATGGTGATGACTGGCCATTCGTCTGGTTGGTCGAAGCAGAAGATACCACAATATCCTATGCGCGCGCCGGACTTAGCTATTGCGGCGATCCACTCCGTTCATGGGGAAACCGGCAGCTTGAATGCCGTATTAACGCGCTGGCGCCATCCTATACGCTGGTGAAGTTTGGATATATCTATTTTGGTTTTAATGATGAAGGTGTTTATGACATCACGCCGGAGTTTTCCAGAATGTTTGATGTCGCCTCAGGATATATTCCTTAAATCTGATTTATGGACAGGTGAAAAATGAGAAAGGTTGGAAGTACTACAGATACGGCAGATGCGAATGGCGAGTACACAAATGGTAATGTTGCACAAGGCATTGCACCTACAATTATTAATGCTGAAATGCTAAATACATTTCAGCGAGAACTCGTTAATGTTGTCGAAGGTGCCGGGATTGAGTTGGATCCATCTAATGATTCTCAGGTACTGGAAGCAATGAAGAAATTGCTTTCACCGGGACGATTATTAAATGTTAAAAAATTCACCACGTCAGGGACTTATACACCAACTCCCGGAACTAAATCGATCATAGTTGAAGGGGTTGGTGGCGGTGGTGGTGCAGGAGGCTCCTTTAAAACCCAGACAGGGTATTATACCGGAACGGGAGGGGGGGGCGCAGGAGGGTACTTTAAGACGAGAATCACGAGTATTCCTGCATCAGTAAACGTAACTGTTGGAAAAGGAGGAAAAGGAGGTGTTGGCGGTACTTCACCAACTGCTGGAGAAAGTGGAGGGCAAACAAGTTTTGGAACATTTGTTCAGGCTTCAGGTGGCAGCGGTTCTTCGGCCTCACAAGCCGCAGTAAATTCTGGCGTAGCATATCAATTAGGGTCCGGTTTTGGTGGGTTTGCCACTGGCGGAAATATTTTAAATTCAAGAGGTGGTGATGGTAGCGCATCTTTGATAGTTAAGAATGGATCTGGCGTTAGTGGCGCTGGTGGTGCAAGTCACTTTGATATTGGAGGTTCAAGCCAGCCTTGGAGTAATTCAGGCAATCCTGGTGGTATAGGTGCTGGGGGCGGAGGATCAATTCATCAAGATGGTAGTTCAATACAGCCAGATGGAGGTGATGGTGGAAACGGAGTTATTTTTGTATATGAATATTCATAGAAGTGTTAGCGAGCCCATTTGGGCTCGTTAAGTTAGAGTATAAAGCGCAATGGTTTTATTTTTTGCAAAATCCAGACTGAAATGATTGATATTAAAAACACCAAGGCGGCAAGCAATGCCGTTTCTATAATATTTAAATTTAGCTTGTTTGAGTTTTTGATGAATGCCTTTATAAATAATTCTAGAAATACTATATGTATGCAATAGACGCCAAGACTTAGTTTAGATATAAATTTTGTCACTTTATGAATTGAAGGCATTGCTTTGTTTATTAATAATAAAAATGAAAAAAAAGATGCTGAAGCTACTACTACAAATGGTGATAAATTTGAGTAGAAAAGTGCATCTGGTTTATTGTTAACATCACTCCATTTTTGAGTTGCGACTGCTGTGATTAAGCTAAATGCTACATATAAGGTAAGTGACAAGGCCAGTGCTTTTTTTGATAATTGTTTTTCACATGCATCGTAAACTAACTTCCCTAGCAATAAATAACCAAAGAGTAGTGATGAATAGTTAAGTTGATATTTTACAAGTAAATCGCTCATCCTAAATCCTGTGGTTTTTTCAATGAGCGGCACGCATGATATAATTATCCATAAAGCTGTAATGATGTATACAGTATTCTTTTCTGAGTGTATATAAAACTTTCGTAAAACTGGAATTGAAATGTAGAATCCGATGCACGCATATAAATACCATAAGTGGTATTTTTGTGGTGTTTGTATAATAGATGTAAGCCAGTTCAAAATGCTATTGAATTTTATCCCATCAACAATAGTGTAGAATACTGACCAGAAAAAAATGCAAACAACAACTCTGGTAATTTTTTTTACTGCTTTTGATGGCTCATCTCGGATTAGAAGTGCTCCCGTTATCATTATGAATACTGGAACACATACTCTTGTGAAAGAGTCTATCAAATTGGCTGAAAACCAATTAGGGCCATTTTCATAAAATCCATATCCTGCAACATGAAGAAGAACAACAAGGAAGCAAGATATTGAGCGTGCCAAGTCGATACCTGAGGACATCTCTTTATTTATTGCCGACATAAATCACCTTTTTTATTTTGCTCAGGTATTAAATGTAAATTCATGATGGTTATTTAAAATAATAAAATGGATGTTATTCTATATTTATTATGCCTTGGCGTCAAATTTAATTTAATAATTGCATCCGCGTTTATTTGTCTTGACCGCATTAAACACCGCGCGCAGCAATATCAGTTCATCCTGTGCCATTCGTAAAGCGGAATATTTTTATATCAGGAAATTATATGGCTCAAAGATATAACACTGGAAACCCTCGGCCTTCAAATAGCATGAAGGACTTGAATGATAATGCCCTTGCATATGACGATTTCCTAAATAGCGAAACAGACACTTTTACTGATCGCATGGGGAATGATCAGGATACTCTGCGTGGCTCAACAAAAAAAATGGCAGCAGCCAATGCAGTTGTCGTAGAGGAAACCCGCCAGAATCTTATCCCGCTAAGCCGCCAGTATTTGACGCTGGCCGCCGCGCAGGCAGATATAGCGAATATTCCTGAAGGGAGCGTAACGTATTACCGTAACCCTGATGAGAGTGCGCTGGCCATTGAGGTCATCAACAATGGCGGTACACTTACGGCAACCGGGCGTAAGATGCCGTCGCAGAGAGCCGTTGATAAAGCAGCCAGCTCAGCCCAGCTGGCAGGTGTAACAGTTGAAGACCAGCTTTATGATGAAGAGGGCGTGGAAATCGTTCACGCTCTTGCTGATGCTGACGGAAAAGCACCGCTGACGACCAACCGACTGGGGGCTGTTGGTTTGGCAAGGGCAGAGGTTGCAGCTCTTGGCGGGAATGCGGTGCCGTGGGCGATTACAGATTCTCGGCGTATTCCTTATATCTCTGGTACGCCAATGGGCGGCGTACAAATTGGTAATGTTGAGATCGTAGAAATTCCTGGACCGCCGGGCATTGTCTTTTGTGATGCAAACTATATCCCGATGGCCTGTACGCCCGGATTCGACAGCGATCAGGATATCCCTGTCATTGGTGGTTCTGGCACCCCCCCGGAAACGCCAGTAATTCCGATTTATCTTCGCGACTGGAACGGCGTGAGGTCACAGGGCCAGTCTCTGTCTATTGGTGAAATGCCTCCAGCATCAGCGGCGGCTAACCCACCACTTTCAACCTCTCAGCCATACGGGAATCTGGGGTTCAGTTCAAATAACAACAGCTATTCCTCAGCAACGGATACAGCCGTTCCCCTGGTTGAGTCGGCTTATATGCCATCAGAGGGAACGTATCCGGCTGGTGAATCGCCTTGCTCCGGTGCTGCGAATAAACTGGTTGATCGCATTCAGGCTGAAACTGGTTTTGACTGGCAGCAACAAGGCGCTGTGTTTTTCTCGTCCTGCCCCGGTCGTGGAGGTACCCAGATAGCGAACCTGTCAAAAGGTACTGCGTCTTACCAACGAGCGCTGGATCACGTTACTAACAGCATGCGCCTGGCGAATGTCGCCGGAAGAACTTTTGCCGAGTTAGCTATTCTCTGGACTCAGGGGGAATCGGATATCGGCGGCGGTGTCACGCGAGCTGATTATTACTCGATGCTCACGCAGTACATTTCTGATATGACAACCGATACGGTTGCTATTACCGGGCAGGACTTCACACCATTCTTTATTTCTTACCAGATGGCCTCACACAGACAATACCGAGTAACAAACCCGTTGATTGCTCTGGCGTTGCGGGATGTCGCTCTGACGGGCTTATCCCGCCTAAGCCACCCGGCCTATATCGGTGACTATGTTGATAACGTTCACGGTACTAACCAGACCTATCTGATGTTTGCGAAGTATTACGGTCGCGCTGTCCACAAACTGCTGCAGGATAACCAGGCAGGGAAAAAACCTGGTATGCACTGGCTGGATAAAATCGGCGAAACACGGCAGGGAAACATTATCAATCTTCAGTTCAATGTCCCTCATCCACCCCTTGTAATTGATACCACCTGGGTTACCGAAGCAGAAAATTACGGTTTCTACATCCGGGATATGACGACTCAGAATTTTGATGTTGTGGATATCATTTCTGCGGTTGAAATAGCGGGACCGGATCGCGTCAGGATTATCTGTAGCCGGGCCCCTACAGTTAATGAACAGGTGACGTATGGTTGGGGAAAAGCCGGGGATCCTTTAACGACCGGGAGAACTACCGGCCCACGCGGAAACCTTCGTGATAGTGAAGGTGATTTGCCTGGCGAAAGCTACACCGATACATCCGGGACGTTGAGAAAGCTCCATAACTGGTGCGTAATTTTTTAAGGAACCATCATGACAACCATTATTCGCAATAAAGACGTAATCATCGCTAACCCTCAACTTAAACCGATTTATACCCCGTTCGTGGCTGAGCCCGGCCTGTTGGCGGCCTGGCGGTTTGGTGATGGTATGGATGACCTGAGCGGCAATGCCAATACCCTGACGGCGATTGGCTCCCCGACAAAAGGGGAGTATTTTATCAGCGGTGACAAAGATAACGGCTTTATTACCTCCGTACCTGACGGACTGCAGCGTACGTTAATCGCCGTATGGCGAAATCATTCAACTACCGACGCATACGCCTACCCGGTAGGAAATCTGTCGCAGCAGTCGGCTGCATCAGGTGTCGGCATTGGTCTGAAAAGTAACAGTAGTTCTTCGGCTAACCTGGCTCGCTACAGTGGCAATGCTGGTGGGGTAACCTACTCAGGAAATCTGTACGCCGTTGCAGATGGACCGGCTGACAGCTACGCGAACAGAACGAATTTCCGCTGGGCTGCGTTTTCTGTTGATGGGGCTGGCAACGTTGCCAACTTATATCTGCCAAAGCTTAATGCATCTCTTATCCCGGCAACAATTGCTGCTGGCGCTAATCTGGCCACTCGCGATATTACGGAAGCGGGGGTAAGTAGCCTGTATCGGTTGATTGCTTTCCGTTCCCCAACGAACCCGCCAAATCTACCGGGAACTGATATCGATGTAGCTGAGGTACTTGTTTTTGACAATGCTCTTAACCTTGCTGCATTGCAAAGGACTTATGCTCGTTCACAGGCATACCTGGCTTCGTTCGGGCAAGCTATTTAGTGATATTGGCTGGTTCCAACCCGGTAACCGTATGCAACAGTTACCGGGAGGGCGACGGCTGGTTTTGAACAAAAATATAGTTAGTTCACTAAAAACCTTTTCTCCAAAACTCATATACAACCTCTTGAAATTATAAGAGGTTGTATATTGTTAATCTTTAACGTAAGCAAGTCTCAAAAAGCAGTGTAACTATATGATTTATATTGCTTAATGTCTATTTTAAGTTACCTTTGGCTCCAGCAGGTGGCAAACGCCCCCGACCCGCAGGCGATGATGCAGCAGCTGGCGCAGACCGTGTTCCAGGGTAAAAGCGTCGACCTGACCGACACCCAGGAGTACGGCAGCCTGGTGGCGGCCAGCCTCGGCGAAGAGTGGAGCGGTTTCGGCCAGACCATGTTCGTCCAGCCGCTGACGCAGGCCTGGGAAACGGTGCTGCAGCCATCGGCTGCCAGCCTGAACGAGGCGTGGCAGCGTTCTGTGGTCGCTAACTGGCATTCGGCTTTCGACGGCCGCTATCCGTTTGCCGCGGGCAAAAACGATGTCTCGCTACCGATGCTGGCGGCATTCATCCGTCGCGATAGCGGGCGAATCGACCAGTTTCTTGCCCGACAGTTGGGCGGCGTGCTCAACCGGGAGGGTAGCCGCTGGGTGGCCGATAGCGCGCACAGTCAGGGGCTGACTTTCAATCCGGCCTTCCTGAAGGCGATTAATCAACTGAGTTCCTTGTCCGACATCCTGTTTACCGACGGCAGTCAGGGAATGGGGTTTGAACTACAGGGGGTGGCGACGCCGGGGATCGTTGAAACGCAACTCACCCTCGACGGCCAGAATCTGCACTACTTTAACCAGCTTGCCGAATGGAAAAGTTTCCGCTGGCCGGGGACTATCAACAAACCCTGTCTCTTATACACATCTCCGAGCCCACGAGACATG
>ENA-OWYJ01000058-OWYJ01000058.1-human-gut-metagenome-genome-assembly--contig:-NODE-58-length-38823-cov-18.5327_pt1 | contig 38823 bp, 28 predicted proteins | sample MGYA00249749_ERZ652084 | MGnify/ENA primary metagenome ERZ652084 (study PRJEB26925, sample SAMN05827239) | human gut metagenome | biome: ENVO:2100002; feature: ENVO:00000062; material: ENVO:00002003...
TGTATAAGAGACAGGCATGCGGCCTAACTGTCCGTTACCGAGGACGCAAACCTGTTTCATGCCGCACCTCGCGGGTCCGGGTTATCCAGCACCTCATCGGTTTGCGCCTGACGCCAGGCGCTCAGACGCTGGTGCAGTTCGGCATCATGCTGGGCGAGAATTTGCGCGGCGAGCAGGGCGGCGTTAGCGGCGCCGGCTTTGCCGATGGCCAGCGTGCCGACCGGGATGCCGCGGGGCATTTGAACGATAGAGTAGAGGCTGTCAACGCCGCTTAATGCCGCGCTCTGAACCGGCACGCCAAGCACCGGCACCAGAGTTTTCGCTGCAATCATGCCCGGCAAATGCGCCGCGCCGCCCGCACCGGCGATGATCACCTGATAACCGTTGCTTTCGGCGCTTTCGGCGAAGCTAAACAATTTATCGGGCGTACGGTGGGCGGAAACCACTTCAACATGGTGCGGAACGTTCAGGGTATCAAGGATTTCTGCGGCGAACTGCATGGTAGCCCAGTCGCTTTTGGACCCCATCACGATGGCGATACGCGCCGGATTATTGCGGGAAGACATGCGTCTGAAAACTCCTGTGGGTGTGCTTCACACTGCTTTAGAGGCCACAGAGAATAGCACGATATCCCGGCAAGGAAAACGGTTGCGTCGGCGGAAATACAGGGAAATCGTTGGCGAAATTAAAACGGGAAATAGATGAGTTCGACGCCGTCGGCGCTGACTTTCACCATTGACCCTTCGCTGTGCCACGCGCCGAGGACCACGCGCCACGCGGGCTGACCGTTGGCCAGCAGTTCATGGACGGCCGGGCGATGGGTATGGCCGTGAATCAGCCACTGCACCTGATGCCGCTCCATCGCGTCAACGACCGCCTGCGGATTCACATCCATAATTTCCATCGATTTGCTGCTGTTGGCGGCTTTGCTATCGGCGCGCATTTTGGCGGCGATGCGGCGGCGGATAAACAGCGGCAGGGCGAGAAACAGACGTTGGATCCACGGGGTATGGACTTTAGCGCGAAACACCAGGTAACCGGGGTCGTCGGTACATAAAGTGTCGCCATGCATAATCAACACTTCACGGCCATAGAGATCCAGCCGCTCTTCTTCAGCGAGCAGGATCATGCCGCTCTGGCGGGCGAAGCGCTGACCGACGAGAAAATCGCGGTTGCCGTGGATGAAGTAGCAGGGAACGCCGGCGTCAACGACGGCTTTGATGGCCGAAGCGATTTGCTGATGCAGCGGGTTCGGATCGTCATCGCCGATCCACGCCTCGAACAGATCGCCAAGGATATACAGGGCGTCAGCCTGACGGGCTTCCCCCTGTAAAAAACGCAGAAAACCGGCGGTGATCGCCGGTTCTTCTGTTTGCAGATGCAGGTCTGCAATAAAAAGTGTCGCCACGAATTATTCGCTGACGGTGACGCTTTTGATGACAACGTCTTCTTTCGGCACATCCTGGTGCATGCCGCTGCGGCCGGTGGCAACCGCTTTGATTTTGTCGACCACGTCCATACCTTCAACCACTTCGGCAAAGACGCAGTAGCCCCAACCCTGCAGGCTTTCGCCAGAGAAGTTCAGGAAGTCGTTGTCGACCACGTTGATGAAGAACTGCGCGGTGGCGGAGTGCGGGGCCTGAGTACGGGCCATCGCCAGCGTACCACGGGTATTTTTCAGACCGTTGTTAGCTTCGTTCTGAATCGGAGATTTGGTCGCTTTCTGATTCATGCCCGGCTCAAAGCCGCCGCCCTGAATCATGAAGCCGTTGATAACACGGTGGAAAATGGTGTTGTCGTAGAAACCTTCGCGGCAGTAGTCCAGGAAGTTTTTAACTGTTTCCGGCGCTTTGTCGTCAAACGTTTTGATTACGATATCGCCATGATTGGTGTGGAAAGTAACCATTTTTGCATCCTGTTCCGATGATTGTAGTGCTGAACCCAAGGTTGGGTATGACATAGGTGGCTGTTATAGCATAACCGCGGGGGTCGATGCACCTTGCAATGTGTGCTGCTTCCGGTTTGAATTAGGGTTAGAATAAGCGACTTATATCCACACACGTCTACACGGAATCTTCGATGTTAAAAATTTTTAATACACTGACGCGCCAAAAAGAAGAATTTAAACCTATTCATGCCGGGGAAGTTGGCATGTACGTGTGTGGAATTACCGTTTACGATCTCTGTCATATCGGCCATGGCCGCACCTTCGTCTCCTTCGACGTTGTCGCTCGCTATCTGCGCTTCCTTGGTTACAAGCTGAAGTACGTGCGCAACATTACCGATATCGACGATAAAATCATTAAGCGCGCTAATGAAAATGGCGAAAGCTTTGTCGCGCTGGTCGATCGCATGATCGCCGAAATGCATAAAGATTTTGACGCTCTGAACATTCTGCGCCCGGACAACGAGCCGCGCGCCACCCACCATATCGCTGAAATTATCGAAATCACCGAGCAGCTGATCGCCCGCGGTCACGCTTATGTGGCGGATAACGGCGACGTGATGTTCGACGTGCCGACCGACCCTAACTACGGTCTGCTATCGCGCCAGGATCTCGACCAGCTGCAGGCGGGCGCTCGTGTCGACGTGGTTGACGTCAAGCGTAACCCAATGGACTTCGTCCTGTGGAAGATGTCAAAAGAGGGCGAGCCGAGCTGGCCGTCACCGTGGGGTGAAGGGCGTCCAGGCTGGCACATTGAATGCTCGGCGATGAACTGCAAACAGCTGGGTAATCACTTTGATATTCACGGCGGCGGTTCGGATCTGATGTTCCCGCATCACGAAAACGAAATCGCGCAATCGACCTGTGCCCACGACGGCGAATACGTCAACTACTGGATGCACTCCGGAATGGTGATGGTCGATCGCGAGAAAATGTCGAAATCGCTGGGTAACTTCTTTACCGTCCGCGACGTGCTGAAGTACTACGATGCCGAAACCATCCGCTACTTCCTGATGTCCGGCCACTATCGCAGCCAGCTGAACTACAGCGAAGAGAACCTCAAGCAGGCGCGTTCGGCGCTGGAGCGTCTGTACACCGCGCTGCGCGGGACCGACAAATCCGCGCAGCCTGCCGGCGGCGAAGCCTTCGAAGCGCGCTTTATTGAAGCGATGGATGACGACTTCAATACCCCGGAAGCCTACTCGGTGCTGTTCGATATGGCGCGTGAAGTGAACCGCCTGAAAACGGAAGACGCGGCGGCCGCGAACGCGCTGGCGGCCCATATGCGTAAGCTCTCTTCGGTGCTGGGGCTGCTTGAGCAGGAGCCGGACGCTTTCCTGCAGAGCGGCGCGCAGGCCGATGATGGCGAAGTGGCGGAAATCGAAAGGCTTATTCAACAGCGTCTGGATGCGCGTAAAGCGAAAGACTGGGCGGCGGCGGATGCGGCGCGCGATCGTCTTAACGAGATGGGTATTGTGTTAGAAGACGGCCCGCAGGGTACCACCTGGCGCCGTAAGTAAACCATAAAAAACGCCCGGTTAGCCGGGCGTTTTTGTTCATGCGATCACAGTAATGCTTTGACCGTCAAAGGTCACCGTTTGCCCGGCGACGATTTTACAGCGTTTGCGGGTTTCCACCGCGCCGTCGACTTTCACCAGCCCTTCGGCGATGAAGATTTTGGCCTGCGCGCCGCTCTCGCTCCAGCCTTCCAGCTTCAGCAGGTCACATAGTTCAACATGCGGGTGTTTGCCCAGAGAAAAATTCGCCATCTTAGGCCTCCTGAATGTCGTGATACTCTTCGCACGCCTGCAGCGTATTCTGAATTAGCGTGGCTACGGTCATTGGGCCGACGCCGCCTGGGACTGGCGTAATGTAGGACGCGCGTTCCGCCGCGTCTTCAAACACCACGTCGCCAACCACTTTGCCGCTTTCCAGACGGTTAATGCCGACGTCCACCACGATGGCGCCTTCTTTAATCCACTCGCCCGGGATAAAGCCCGGTTTACCGACTGCGACAATCAGCAGATCGGCATTTTCAACGTGGTGGCGCAGGTTTTTGGTGAAACGGTGGGTGACGGTGGTGGTACAGCCCGCCAGCAGCAGCTCCATGCTCATCGGACGACCGACGATGTTAGAAGCGCCAATCACCACCGCGTTGAGGCCATAGGTATCGATATTGTAGCGCTCAAGCAGGGAAACGATACCGCGCGGCGTACATGGACGCAGACGCGGCGCGCGTTGACACAGACGACCAACGTTATACGGATGGAAGCCGTCGACGTCTTTGTCCGGCGCAATGCGCTCGAGGACTTTAACGTTGTCGATACCGGCAGGCAGCGGCAGCTGTACCAGGATGCCGTCGATAGTATTATCGGCATTCAGCGTGTCGATAAGTTCCAGCAGCTCGGCTTCGCTGGTGGTTTCCGGGAGATCGTAAGAGCGGGAGACGAAACCCACCTCTTCACATGCCTTGCGTTTGCTGCCGACATAAATCTGCGACGCAGGGTTGCTGCCGACCAGCACAACGGCGAGCCCGGGGGCGCGTTTTCCGGCCGCTACGCGCGCCTTCACTTTTTCCGCGACCTCAGAGCGCACCTGCTGCGCAATCGTTTTACCGTCAATAATTTTTGCTGCCATCAGAGAGAGGATTCCATCTGTCACTTTACGAAAGGGGGATGTGGATATTTTGTCAGAAGCCAGCCTCGCTGTCAGTTATCGTTTGCGTTTTTATCGGTTTTCCGCCGCGAGAAGGGCGAAACAGGCTATTTATCTGCGCCGTGGCGGCGTAGAGGGCCAGTCGCGAACGGAAAGGGCGAACAATCCTTAACCAGACATCGCGTTAATAATCGACAAGCTCGCTATGCTGCTGTCTTTTCCGGGCAAAATGCATTGACTCACCGGAGGTTGACCGTATAATTTCACGCGATTGCACCTCCCGAAGCTCCTGCTTCTCAGTGCGCCCTTAGCTCAGCTGGATAGAGCAACGGCCTTCTAAGCCGTAGGTCACAGGTTCGAATCCTGTAGGGCGTGCCATTTAAAATCAACCACTTATCAATTCCCTCCCAATCGCTGATTTTTCTTTGTGGGTCATATTTGGGACAGCTTCCTCAAAAATCGAGTCAATTTGCCGTGCTGGTTCCGCTGAATGGTAAGGCGTCGGTGCGCATATCGGCGGACTATTTCGATACTTTCCCATCCACCCATTACCTGAAGCATAGAAAGCGGAACGCCAGACTGAATTAACCAGATCACCTACGTCTGCCTCAGGGCACGAAAGCAAAAGACTTCAATACTGGCTCGTTTACATGCTGAGTACCATGTCGGGTTGTCATCACATCGCATTTTCTTACTGCAGGAGTTAATGAGCTATCTGATTGTGCAGAGCCTTACATACAGTAGCATTAACTGCTACGCCTAAGCGCCATTTGATTTGTTGTCTTCAGGGGGAGATGACCCACGTAATACGACGCTATATGCCGATTTGCTGCCATTCAACTTTGATGATGTTCCGCCCAACCGGTTACCAACATAAACTTAAAATCTGTGCGTTATATGCACGGGCGTTGTGTTTTTCGTATATTTGGTTTTCGGCCGTTAATTATTTATAGGCTGCTGAACTAATGAATTGCCCATAGCGCTCACACCATATTAGTACAGGGGGATATTCATTAATGTTAATTCAGTTGGTATAGCCTTCTTAAAGTTGCCGAAGTTTTTAAGGTCGCCAATATATAATGACTCATTTTTTATTTTTAAAAATGATGCTTGGTTGTTGGCCTGTTTTTTGTTAGATAAAATTTATAATCAGGGCCCGGAGTAACAGTACCTTCAAAGGCAATCTCATTGTTACTGATATATAATTTTCCATCAGCCCAGTAAACAGCGTTACTACCTTTCTTATTTTTATCAAATGTACCAGAGTAACGTGGCAAGTTTTAACCATCTGAACATGTTTTTCTGTAGCTATTGTGTCATTTAATTGCTTTAGTATATATTCATTTCTACTTTAACAGATGTGACTAATCTGTTTTTCATGTGCTCCATCAGAATCATAGTTTATAGTTGCTGAAAAATAACCAAAATAAGCGACATAAGAACGAGCAAGAGCGAAATTTTGTTCATGCTTTATTCCTCATAATGTTTGCTCAGTGCTGAGGTAGTGATTTCTAGTTAGTACTTTTGACAGGGAATGAGTCCTTTTTAACCAAGTCGACGACATACATAATGGAGTAATGATTTTATTCGTTTATAGCCCAGTGAGTTTTACCATGTCCGGACTGATAAATTTCACCCTCCTTCATTTTATATCCGACCTTATAGTCTGTTTCATAAATAGTTAGCTCTCCATATTTCATCATGACGGTTTCGGGCCTGTCATTATGTGAATGGAGAGGGATAATTGTAGCAGGTGTAATAGCAATTGAACGGGCTCGGAAACGCCAAGCCTAGGCTCTGATAGTTTCGTTATCCAGAGGCAATTCGGATTCGGTATAAACCTTTACACTGCCTTTCTGCTTTGGAGGCGCTTTATTCATGGTCGGCCGCTCTCATCCGCTGGGCATCCTCCATTGGATGCATAAGCACTCTGAAAACCCAGAGTTGTCAGGGCAATGAAAAACAGTGGTTTTGTTGCTTTCTGTATTATATAAACTCCTTGTTGAATGGACAGGGAAGCTAACTGTATCTACAACACGTTTAATGACGGTAATGATCTCAGTTGTAATTTGGCTAAAACTAATCGGCAGTAAGATGAGGTATGATGAAAGTACCAATTAACAAATAAAAATAATATTATTACCATCATCTGATTTTAGTCTGCGAAGTTCATTAATTACATTTTATATATAAAACTCAAAGGGTACGAATATGCCTTTAATATTATAGGTGTCAGCGACATCAGGGAGTCTAAGAATAAAAGAAACATTGTTCGTATAATTATCATATTTTGATACCCTTTCAAAAATCATCATCTTAAATGGATATTTGCATATCCATCCCCCCATTATTTATCCAGTTTCGTCATTTTAAGTAAAATTAAATATATTTAAAAATAAATCTTATTGGGCGTGATGAGTATCAAAATGTGTTGTTTTTTTACGGAGTTGAAGTTAGGTATCATCAGCGAGCAAGAGAAAGACAGGCTGAAAGAATGAATCGTTAACTTAAAGTTGTCCTGTAGGTGGATACATCTTTTTCCCCGAGAGTCATACGTATGATAGGTTAGAGTAATAAATAGCGATGGTAGGATGGTGAATTACCTCGCCTTCCCACCATTAAATTATTAATATCTGATGTATTGAAAGGGTAAATTAATCGCGCATGGTCCTAAGGTTAACTTCCAATATAGGCATTGGATTTCTTTATCATAACTTCTGCGACTTTATTTGTTACGTATGATAAAAAAATCAAAATGCTAAATGAAATGGTTACATGAGATATTAACCCATCAGTTTTAATTAGTTTTGTTAGTTGCGTGTTTATAAAGCTGAATTGTAGTATGTAAAATTCATAACTGATTAGACTAAAAAAACACATTGCTTTTAAAATAAATGACGGTGTAAATTTACATATTCTGCGAAAGAACGAGAGCATTACAAGTGGGTATACAGGTGTAAGCAAAGGAATAATCCATGTAATATTTTTTACAATGGATATATAACTTGCGATTGTTATCATTAGTAGTAATGTTACTGTAATTGGTAAACTAATTTGTGTTGCTGAGTCAATTCTGTTCTTCACTGATAAATAAACTCCAAAAGAGAACCCTGTAATAACAGACCATGGTGATGAATCATTCTTTAAATACACTTTCATTAAAAAGCAAAATATAAAGATAATCACCAGGTGTAATAATCCGTTTCTATGATGAAATAGCTTTATTTGTATCGGGAGTGTTAAATACATTATCACTATTGTAGTTACAAACCATAAACCGTACCCTATGCCAGCATTATTGGGGACGGAAAATAAATCAAAGAAAAGGCTTAATCCGAGAGCATGAAATAAAACATGTACAGGGTCATACCCCCAAGGCGAGTTTACTCTGCTAAATGTAAATGTGATCACAAGGCATAACAACATTGGCAGATATATTCTCAATATTCTTTTGGTCATCATTGTATTAGTAATGATGTGGTTTTTAGGCGTAACCAGTATGGCACTAATAAAAGCTAACAACGACATCGACGCCGTGGGTGAATATGAAAGTATTATGTTGGTGGGTACGGTACCTGGAATTTGATAGGCTAATATGTGGCCTAAATAAGCTATCAATATTGCAAATGCTCTAGCTACATCCATATAAATTATTCTTTCTTTCACTAATTCATACCTTAATGTTTCAATTCAATACTATTGTTGGTTCCCATGATAAGGCACAACTTCGCCATCTGCCACCAATAATTCAATATGTTCGTCGATAGTCTTATGCATGCTGTGAAGCGCGCCCTAAAACTTTCTGTTATGTGAGCGAAGAGGCCATCTGGGACATATGGCTACATCTTCAAATTTTTACAACATACAGATTGCAGTATCAGTAAATCATCCAGCAAGTAGGGATGGACCTTCGCCTACAGACTAAACTTTATTGTTTTTATTTAGAGTATTATAACGTTATTTTTCACTAATATTTTAAATGTGAACATTTTATTTACATTTTTCTAAAAAACATCAAAATTTTCGCTCTTTCTTACGCCCTCCTTCAAGAGCCATTCTATGTAATCAAAACCGATCCTTTGATTTCTTTTTGATATGTGATGAAGGTAACTAAAACACCGTTTTGTTTTCATTGAATCATCATTTCACATGATCAATGATAACGGCATGGTATCAGTGTGGTGCGCACAACCCTGAGACTCCTGACTTTTCTCATCTGTTCGTAATCCAATGAACAGTAAGAATTTTTTCAAACAATATTGAAAGAATAAGTCACATCCTTGCCGTTCAGGTGGGGTGGAGATGAGGATAAAAAATGAAGATCAAAGCAACCATTGAACGTATCCCTGGCGGCATGATGCTGGTTCCATTGCTGCTTGGCGCGGTGCTTAATACCCTGGCGCCGGATACCGGTAATTACTTTGGTTCATTCACCAAAGGCATGATTGGCGGCACGGTACCGATCCTGGCGGTGTGGTTTTTCTGTATCGGCGCATCGATCGATTTGCGCGCCACCGGTACCGTATTACGTAAATCCGGCACGTTAGTGATCACCAAAATTGCCGTCGCCTGGATCGTCGCTTTTATTGCCGCGATGGTCATTCCGGAAAACGGCGTCCAGACCGGTTTCTTTGCCGGACTGTCGGTGTTGGCAATTGTCTCGGCAATGGATATGACCAACGGTGGCCTGTACGCCAGCCTGATGAATCAGTACGGCAGTAAAGAAGAGTCCGGCGCGTTTGTATTGATGTCGCTGGAGTCCGGGCCGCTGATGACGATGGTTATCCTTGGCTCCGCCGGTCTGGCTTCCTTCGAGCCTCACCATTTTATCGGCGCGGTGCTGCCATTCCTGGTGGGCTTTGCCTTAGGTAACCTCGACCACGACTTCCGCGCCTTCTTTAGCAAAGCCACCCCGGTGCTGATTCCGTTCTTTGGCTTTGCGCTAGGCAACACCATCAACCTGAGCGTGATTCTGGATACCGGACTGCTGGGGATTGTGCTTGGCGTGGCGGTCATCATCATTACCGGCATTCCGTTGATTATTGCTGACAGGGTTATCGGCGGCGGTAACGGGACAGCTGGCGTCGCGGCCTCTTCCGCAGCGGGCGCGGCGGTCGCGAACCCGGTGATCATCGCGCAGATTAATCCGGCCTTTGAACCGGTGGCCGCTTCGGCGACGGCACTGGTCGCGGCAAGCGTCATCGTCACCGCGATTTTAGTGCCGATTATTACCGCCCTGTACGCCAAACGTTTTGGCAATGCGCAGGTGGTGAAAGCGCCTGGCGCCAGCGTGGCACCATCGGCGAATCACTAATCTATTCTCGCCCTCCGCAGGAGGGCTTTGTCATTCAAGAATCTGCCTGGAGGCTAACGTGGACGTAAGACAAAGTATCCACAGCGCGCATGCGAAAACTCTGGATACCCAGGGGCTGCGTAATGAGTTTTTAGTTGAACGAGTGTTTGTGGCTGATGAATACACCATGGTGTACAGCCATATTGACCGCATTATTGTTGGCGGCGTTATGCCGGTGCAGCGCGGGGTGTCGGTGGGTGGCGAAGTCGGTAAACAGCTTGGGGTAAGCTATTTCCTCGAACGCCGTGAGTTAGGGGTGATTAATATCGGCGGCCCGGGTTGTATTACCGTTGATGGCCAATGCTATGAAATCGGCCACCGTGAGGCGCTGTACGTCGGTAAGGGGGCGAAAGAGGTGGTGTTTACCAGCGTCGACCATGCAAAACCGGCGAAGTTTTACTACAACTGCGCCCCGGCGCATACCACTTATCCAACGAAGAAAGTCACCCCTGCCGATGTAGCGCCGGTGACGCTGGGTGACAACCTGACCAGCAACCGCCGCACCATCAATAAATATTTCGTGCCGGATGTACTGGAAACCTGTCAGCTCAGCATGGGCCTGACCGAACTGGCGCCGGGTAACCTGTGGAACACCATGCCTTGCCATACCCATGAGCGGCGGATGGAGGTCTATTTCTATTTCAACATGGATGAGGACGCCTGCGTGTTCCACATGATGGGGCAGCCGCAGGAGACCCGTCATATTGTGATGCATAACGAGCAGGCGGTGATTTCGCCAAGCTGGTCGATTCACTCAGGGGTGGGTACCCGCGCTTATACCTTCATCTGGGGGATGGTTGGCGAGAACCAGGTCTTTGACGACATGGATCACGTTGCCGTGCGCGATATACGTTAAACGCCCGCTCAAGCCCGGATTGCCGGGGATGGAAATGCAGCGGAGTTCACACTATCAGTGTTTAGAGGCGGGGCGGAAGGGGGAACCCATCGCCCCGTCATTGTTGACGTCGCTTCACTCGCAGGCTTTATTAATGTGTCAGACGCATCAATAGATGCGCAAAATGCGCTTATTCCTGGCTACAACTTACCGCACTCTTACGGTTACCTAAATGTTAATGAGAGTTAACTATTCAGTTAATCAGGGAGAGTGTGATGTCCGCAACTGCCGCTACTTCAGTGTTTCGCGCCAGGGCCAAAGTGATCCTGCAGGTGACCTCAGGGAATTTTCTTGAGCAGTTTGACTTCTTTTTATTTGGTTTTTACGCCACCTATATTGCCCATACTTTTTTTCCTTCCGAAAATGAATTCGCTTCCTTAATGATGACCTTCGCCGTTTTCGGCGCCGGGTTCTTGATGCGGCCCGTTGGCGCCGTGGTGTTAGGCGCCTGGATTGACAAGGTCGGCAGACGTAAAGGTTTAATCGGCACGTTGTCGATTATGGCGATGGGGACCATCCTGATCGTGCTGGTGCCAGGTTATCAGACTATCGGTTTGTGGGCGCCGGCGCTGGTGCTGTGCGGCCGACTGCTGCAGGGCTTTTCTGCTGGTGCGGAGCTGGGCGGCGTCTCGGTTTACCTCGCAGAAATGGCGACGCCAGGACGTAAAGGGTTCTATACCAGTTGGCAATCTGCCAGTCAGCAGGTCTCGATTATGGTGGCCGCTTCATTGGGCTATCTGCTCAATATGCTGCTCAGTGAGTCGAGTCTGCATCAGTGGGGATGGCGAATTCCGTTCGCGATTGGCTGCCTGATCGTGCCTTTTATCTTCTTTTTACGCCGCAATCTGAATGAAACCGCGGAGTATACGGAGCGTAAGGAACATCCGACCTTAGGACAATCGCTGACTATTCTGCTGGCAAACTGGCGGGTGGTGATTGCGGGGATGCTAATGGTGGCCATGACCACTACCGCGTTCTATTTGATCACGGTCTACGCGCCAACCTTTGGCAAAAACGTGCTGTTATTAAGCGCCTCGGATAGCCTGCTGGTCACGCTATTGGTGGCTATCTCCAATTTTATCTGGCTGCCTATCGGCGGCATGCTTTCCGATAAGTTTGGTCGTAAACCCGTGCTGGTCAGCATGACGCTGCTGGCTATTTTCACCAGTTGGCCTGCGTTATCGCTGCTGGCCCGCATGCCGGACTTCGCCATGATGTTGTCCGTGCTGCTGTGGCTCTCCTTTATTTACGGCATCTACAACGGCGCGATGATCCCCGCGCTGACGGAAATTATGCCCAGGTCGGTCAGGGTCGCTGGTTTTTCCCTGGCTTACAGCCTGGCTACCGCTCTGTTTGGCGGTTTTACGCCGGCGATGTCCACTGCGTTAATTAAAATCACCGGGGATAAGGCGGCGCCCGGCTACTGGATGAGTTTTGCGGCAATCTGCGCGCTACTGGCGACGCTGTATCTCTATCAACGCGTTTCCCGACAGGCATTGAAAACGCAAAATTCTTTAGGTTAAGAGGTGAACATGCAACGTAAATCATGGGTTTTCTCGTTACTGGTATTCACCTGCGGCTATGCGCATGTTGCCGTCGCGCAGGAGATCACGGTGATGATTTCCGGCGGCTTCTCCGCGGCGTTGGATAAACTGGCGCCCGACTATCAGCAAAAAAGCGGCAATACCTTACATATCATTCATGGTCCCTCGATGGGGAAATCCGCGGAGGCGATACCGAACCGCCTGGCGGCAGGGCAAAAGGCGGATGTGGTGATTATGGTGGGATACGCCCTGGATGATCTGCAGAAGCAGGGCAAAGTGATGCCGGGGTCGCGTATTGAACTGGCGGATTCACGTATTGGCGCCGTCGTGCCAAAAGGGGCCCCGGTACCGGATATCAGCAGCGTCGCCGCGTTGAAACAAACATTGCTGCAGGCGAAATCCATCGCCTATTCGGATAGCGCCAGTGGGCGCTATGTTGAAAAGGAGCTGTTCAGCAAACTGGATATTGCCGCGCAGGCGAGCCCCAAAGCAAAAATGATCGAAAAAATCCCCGTTGCTTCGCTGGTGGCAAAAGGGGACTACGCGATAGGGTTTCAGCAGGTTAGCGAACTGTTGCCGGTCAGCGGCGTGACGTTCGTTGGCCGTCTGCCGGATGAAGTGCAATACGTTACCCGATTCGCGGGCGCCGTAGTTGCCGATTCATCCGCGCAGTCGCAGGCGAAGCAGTTGCTGTGCTATCTGGCTTCAGTCCCGGCGCAGGCGGAAATCCGTCGCACAGGCATGGATCCTTTACCCTCCAACGCCTGCGAATTACCGGAAGAGGGCTAATTATGCGGTGGGATGGTAAAAATCGGTAATAGCTTTTTCGAGTTCGGCGGCCAGAGGAGGTAATGCTCTGCCCGCTTTTTTTATCAGCCCCACCTGCCTTTTCACCTCTGGTTCCACTAGTGGAATACTGGCTAACGCGTGGTGTGCATAGGCCGGCAGCGCCATCGCCGGGATGGCCGCAATACCGAGGCCGGCATCAACCATACCCAGCATGGTCGTCACGTGGCGGGTTTCACAAACTGCAGTGCGTCGTGGCCCTACGTCGCTCAGGGCGCCGTCCAGCAGGTGGCGATTGCCGGAGATCTTATCAAGCCAGATGTAATCGTGGTTAAAAAATTCTTGCCAGCTGAGGCTGTTACGCTGCGCCAGCGGATCGTCTCGTCGGCAAACCGCCAGGTAGCGTTCATGGACCAGCGGCGTAAATACCACCTCGGACGCGATTTCGGAGAGAAAACTCAGGCCGAAATCCGCCTGGTGATTCTGCACGGCGCTATAAACATTTCCGGCGCTGGTATCAATGACCTTGATCCGCGCTTTGGGAAAACGCAGACGGAATTGGCTGATAACCTGCGGCATAAAATAGTTGGCGGCTGAGGGGACACAGGCAACCGTCACCAGCCCGTTGCCGAAGGCGGCGCGGTCGCTAATACCGTCCAGGGCATCTTCGAATTCGGAAAGCAGATGCTGCGCCTTTGGGGCGAAAGCTCTGCCGGTTTGCGTGAGGGTCACCCGGCGAGTGGTTCTTTCAAACAATCTCACCCCTAAAGCGGTTTCCAGCTTTTCAATTCGCCTGCTTAACGCCGATTGCGAAATGCAAATCGCCTCGGCGGCATAGCGAAAGCTGCCGTGCTCGCTGAGGGCTAAAAAGGCGTAGAGATCCTGCAGGTCAAAAAGAGGCAAGTGGCGCTACTCCTGGATTTAACAAAAAAACAACAATCAATTGTACTGTTTATTTGGTTTTCCAGGAAGAAACAACACCGACCAGCCGCAGGTTAAATAGATGACCTGCGGCCCGGCATCAGGCGTGCGCCAGCAGCGGGAACATCAATTTGTTGTCGTGGAAGATGTTCTCTTTAGTCGAATAGATAAACAACATATCGTCGCCGTCTATTTTTTCGTACTCGCCCAGGCGCGCTTCCTTCGGCGTAAAACCGAGCACCGCCTGTTGCGATTGCGGCTGGGCGAGTTCATTGATAATGGTCGCCATGGATTGTCCGGCATCGCAAAAAATATCAAAGCAGATAAGCTCATGGGCGCTTTGCATCGCAATGGCGACGGCCTGGTTTTTCTCCGAGTAGTAGACAAAATGCTTCATAAACGCCGAACAGTAAAACATCAGCAGGCCGAAGTTATTCTCCACTCGTAGCTGTGAAAAGGGGTTGGATTTCTGGTAGTAGTGCTTAAGCAGGGCGATATCCTGCGCACTATCCATATCCAGTTTACGGAAGTCGCCGGGAGTAGGCGAAACGGGTGCCACATATTGATATTCGTCGGTCCGCGTAAAGCCAAACTTGGGATAGAAGTCGACGGTAGTAGAGTTGGCGAACAGGAAAAAAGCATCCGCTTTGTCACGCCAGTCATCAAGGATATGTTGTATCAACTGTCCGGCAAGCCCTTTATTACGGTAATCAATATTGGTCATTACCGTACCTATTTGAATATAGCGTCGGGGTTGGCCTTGCCAGACCAGATCAATAATATTCGCGGAGGCGTTGGCGATAACTTTATTCTTATCAACGAAAGCGTAAGGGATATAGGATTCGCTCCAGTACCCTTGCTGATACCAGGCGTCAAAGGATAGATCGAACGTTTTGATGGCTAAATCAATAAAGCTTTTTCTTAATGTATTATCATCTTTGAGTTGCTTAACCAATTTGTAGTGCATCGCAGTCATTCCTTTCTTATTCGTTTTGCTATCCGGGATTGCTATAGGCAAATTTTACCCCTTGAAAATCACAGGTTTTGTGCCTGAGTATGGCGGTTTTCTGCGGTTTGTACAGCATTGGAGGAAGGGCATCGCTCAGGACGTTGCCTGGCTCACAATTAACAGCAAACATTCTACGTGGATAAGGTAAGTAAGGCGTAAACGCAGTGGTTTAAAAATGAGCGCGCGGGGCATTTGGTTTATTCTTTTTTCTCAGGGAATAATCTGAAGAAATGTATTTGAGAGGAATTTATAGTAAAGCCTGAGTATAAGGAATAAATATTTTAATTATTCCTTCTGGTCATAACTGTTTGATATTTATCTATAAAATAAAAGGTATCGAAAAGTTGTATTTTATCAATAGGTAATATGCACTAACGCTAAACGGTACAAAGCGTATTTTAGTTTCTGCGATGATATTAAATTGCTGAGGGATGAGCTAAATGAGCCATCATCTTCTACACTTTGTGGCGCCGTTGCCATTGAGGTTTTTCGCAAGTAAGGGAAAAACATCATATCAGCGCTGAATGTAACCAATTGAATGTTAATGAGAAGTTGTCATATTTTCAATAGAGGAGTTCGTGATATGGCATTCGTAACAACTAAAGATAGCGTTAATATTTATTTTAAAGACTGGGGGCCGAAAGAAGCTCAGCCAATCGTGTTCCACCATGGCTGGCCGTTAAGCGCTGATGACTGGGATAACCAGATGCTGTTTTTCCTCGCACAGGGTTTTCGCGTCATCGCCATCGATCGCCGCGGGCATGGGCGCTCCGATCAGGTAAGTGAAGGTCACGATATGGACCACTATGCGGCCGATGCTTCCGCGGTAGTGGAAAGTCTGGATTTACATAACGCTGTTCATGTTGGTCATTCAACCGGCGGCGGCCAGGTCGCGCGCTATGTGGCTAAATATGGTCAACCGCAGGGTCGTGTAGCCAAAGCAGTATTAATCAGTTCCGTACCGCCGTTAATGGTGAAAACCGACAATAACCCCGGCGGTACGCCCATCGAAGTATTTGACGGTTTCCGCAAGGCGCTTGCTGCTAATCGCTCACAGTTCTATCTCGATGTTGCCAGTGGCCCGTTCTATGGTTTTAACCGAGATGGCGCAGAGGTTTCGCAAGGTACCATTCAAAACTGGTGGCGTCAGGGGATGACCGGTAGCGCGAAAGCCCATTATGAAGGGATTAAGGCCTTCTCTGAAACCGATCAGACCGACGATCTGAAAGCGATTACGGTGCCGGTGCTGGTGATGCAGGGCGACGACGACCAGGTTGTTCCTTATAAGAATGCCGCCATTTTGCAGGATAAACTCTTAGCGAATAGCGAGCTGAAAATTTATCCGGGCTTACCGCATGGTATGCACACGTCACATGCGGATGTGATTAACGCCGATCTGCTGGCTTTCATTCGTTCATAACTTCATTGCCCCCTGAGAACATTCACAGGGGGCGATTGCTTTTCTAAAGCGTGTTTTCAATAACATTTTTTGGCGACGATAAAGTATGAAGAAAATGTGTTTTTAATTTAAAAGTACTCTTTAAAAAAACAATGTTGAATCATTCTTAAAATATAATAGAATTATAAAAGATAAGCGTTGTTGCTTATCTTTTAGTTGCTTAAAAGAAAAGTAGTTAAAAGCACGGCCAGGACGGTAGTGCTTTTTTTACGTTGATGGTGTTGCAATAGCATTTGTTTTTTTGAAAACCTGATTTTGTATTTTTTATTGCAGTCTTAACGGTTTTAAGTACAATTAACTTTGTAGGCCAATATATGTTTTTCAGCAAACTGATTGGCATTCTTCCCTTGTTTCGATATGTCTTATGATATCATGGTGCCATATCTTTTTTCCTTTTTAACCACCAGGTTACTGGTGGTTTTTTCTTTTAAAAAATAGCGCAAAGTGATTGCAACATATCTGAAATGATTTTTTCTTCCGCATATGATTTGTGATAATGGATGAAACACTCATAAATCATTTGTAACTCCGGCGGTGGGGTGAAAAGTTTAATTGGAATTTTGCCAAGCAGTTGGTTAGCGATCACTTCAGGCATTAGTACAACATGTTGGCTATATGCTGCCATCAGTATCATATTGATCGAGTTACTGGCTTTGCAGACAATGTTTCTTAAATTCATGTGTTTATGGAACAGATTCACGTGTTCAAAATCATCATGAAAAAGATGCATGCCTCGACCCCATATGATATGGGTTGCTTTTTCCCAATCGCTAAGACTAAATTGGTCATTTGACAGAGGATATTGCTTGTTTGCAACTATTTTAACCCCGCAAGAAAATAGTCTTGATTGAATGATATTATTATCAGGCGTAAGTCGGGTGCCAATATCAATGTCGACCTCTTTATTTCTCAGCCTTTGCAGGCGCTCGGAGTCATCGGTAGGCAAAGGGGTAAAATTAATTTTTCTGGATTCAGAGCGATGATTAAAGGAGATACCTATTAACAATTCAAGGATTGCGTAAGAGCTGAGTGTGATGTCTCTACTGGAGAGATTAATCGCTTTACTGCTAAAAGAGCTATTATTAACGATACTTAAATATCGTTTTGAAAGTTCCCTGGCTATATTATCTGGCATCATCCCATTCTTTGTTTTAAAGAACAGTGCAGTGTTGGTCGATTTTCTGGCTTTGTTTATGTAATAGCTAATTGCACCGGGGGTGACATTAAGTAACTCTGCAGAACGCGTGACGCTACCGCAATTAACCAGTGTATGTATCACTCTCAATGATTTAATATCTAAATTATGCATGGAGATTATCGATTTAAAATAATCTCGCATTTTATCAAAAATAGTATAATAGTGTGGTTTAACTACACTAAAAATAAATTTTCTATTGTAATTTTATGTTTTATATAGATTTAGTTGCGTTCATGGATTTGGCTGCTAAGGGATATTGTTTATCATAGTTGATACTGAACGGTGTACTTTGGCGGGGTCAAGACCGGATGAATGTTTGGTACGTTTAATATGTGCCAGGCAGTAGTTTCTCCGTCTTCTTACCCAATCCTGTTCTTCTGCGGTGTGACAATGGTCCATAATCGATAGCCAGCAAGTAGCGGCTCTACGCCATAACCCTTTTTTCTCAAGGTTTTCAGCTGTACGATTTTTTACCATAATGATATCCCTTCTATATAATAAGTTTGATAAGAATGTTATGGAGTGACGTTTTCCACCGTTGTAATTTGATGCAGTTTATCCAAAATCATCTGAAGTGCATTATCACCTGATAACGAGCGATGATAATGAAGAAAACACTCAAAATTCATTTGCAACTCTGGAGGTGGGATAATGGACTTCAGCGGTAGATAATTCTCCAGGTTTCTCGACAGCACTTCAGGCATTAACATAATGTGATCTGTAAAGGCACACAGCATTACCATATTTAATGAGTCGCTTGAAATCATGGAGATATTCCGCTCCTCCATCAACTCATGGAACCTGTTAGCATGTTTATAGTCATTGCAGGTAAAATTCATTCTCCTTGACCATCTTACGTGATGGCTTTCCTGCCAGTCTTTTAGGGTGAAGTTGCTATTGGCTTTTTTATTATCCCTCCTCATAAGAATGTTCAACTTACATTTAAATAATGAAACTTGCACTATGCTTCGGTCTTGCTGTAAGCCAGTGCCGATATCAATATCTACCTCTTTACTTCTTAAGCGGCGAAGGCGTGTTTCGCAATCCATTTCTGGGGGAGAGAAATGAAACATCCCCGGGAAGTTTTGCTTATCGGAGATTCTCATGGAAATCATAAATTCGAATAACGAATAGGTACTAATGGTGACCATTCGGTTTTCAAGCTTTTTCGTACCAGAGATCTCGGAGAGTTCTCGTTTGATGTTTTGATAGCGAAGGCTAAGTTCCCTGGCAACATTGTCAGGCACCATCCCATTGCCCGATCTGGAAAACAGTGCTGAACCGGTAAAATGTCGCGCTTTATTGAGCATATAGCTCACGGCTCCAGGGGAGACATTTAACAACTCAGCTGTTCTGGTCACACTCCCGTTAGTCACCAGAAAATGAATAACTCGCAATACTTTCAAATCCAGTGATTCGTTCACGATATTTTCCTTTTAGTCTAATTATTTAATAAACATATCGTTTTTTTATTTCCCACTGATGGATGGAGAAATAGTAATCAACATCAACGACAAAGCAATTAAAAGTGCTTTTTAAGAACATTAAAAACCATGTGTGTTTTGTGGTCTGAAGGCAATAGGAATGATGCCAAATGGTCATGTATCCCATTGTTTTTGTATGGTTACTGATTTTTTGTAAATCTATTTCTTTTCAGCCTAATTGAAAGTTATTCAGCTTTTTTAAAAGGTGTTTTTAGTGGATGTGGGGTGGATTGAACAATAAAGTTTCACCACTAAAGTAATGGTAACAGATCCTTATGACGCTAAGGCATTGAAGGTTAGTTTATTTTTAACTGTTTATTAGAAGAGGGCTACAACTCTTTATTTCATAAATACCGCGTGAAAACAGGATAAATAACAGATGAATAAATCGTATAAAATTATTTGGAACGAATCATTGCAGGACTGGGTCGTTGCAGGAGAATTTGCCGCTGGAAAGAAGAAAACCAAAACGTCCCGCCTGATTCGCGCCTGGGCGGCAGGCCTGCTTGGTAGTGCTTCGCTGATATCTTCCTCAGCCTTTGCTGCAGATAGGGAGGTTACGCCTTTTACCCCCACCTCTGACACCATTGTTATTTCCGGCAACGATAATCTGATCCAGGGAAGCGGAAAAGGGTTTGCTGAGCTGCTGGGGAATGATATCGGATTTCGAAATATCTCCGTTAAAGACGCCTTTGAACAAGGAATTTTGACCAAAGGTACTGAATTTGTGAATGCGTTTAATGTCCAGCAGGGTGGGCTAAGCGATACTACAACAGTTATCGACCCTGTTACGGGTAATAAACGAACGATTAACGTGTTCGATAATGATGACATGTTTACAACTTCTCTTGCCGATTTTACTTTTGCTAACCACTATGATGTTGGTCCAGAGGGTCAGTATGTCGATAAATTTATTTACGATATTTCCTCTGATTCGACGCTAAATGTCGATGTCGGAGACAAATCTTCAGAGTGGGTCAATAATCCGGCTAACTTTGTCAATATCATCATGAAGAGCAGCGGTACCGAGTCAAAATTTACCTCGGCGGTTTATAAAGTTGAAGATGGCGGGACGTTAAATTACAACGGGAAAACGATTGTCTCGCTGGGAAATATCGCCAGCATAGGTAGTACCACTCCACGTTCTGTGGCCGGTTTTCAGGTCCCTGTAGGGGGAACCATTGACTCTAAAATTGGCTCATTCACCATTAATAATCTGGATGACATTAAGGCCTATAACACTGCGCTGATTAAAGCGCTGCAGGAAAATCGTCTCTCACCAGCGGATTATGAATCCGAGTTTTACAAGGCGCTAACTCCAGGGTCTATTGAAGCGATTGACAGCGTGAGTGCAGGTGACCCGGTTGTTCAGACAATTAATAAAAATCGGGTTGCCTATATTTATGCCACTGGCCCGGGTGCTAAGGTCAATATCGCCGATGGCGCCAATATTCAGACGTTCCGCTCTGATGCTAGTTTGGTCCGGGTTGAGAATGGGGCACAGCTGACCAACTCTGGGGACATTGGGGCTTTCTACAGCAATATCACCAGCGGCGGGTATGTTATTTCGGCGGACAACAGTTCCGTCCATAACATGGCCACCGGCGTGATTGATGCGGGCACTAACCAGGAAGTGGGCGCCTTTAATTACAATGGCCAGAATATGGCTAATTTAGTACAAGTTGGCCGGATTACCGCCATTACAGCAAGGGATAGTGACATCATTAACGACGGGGTGATCAACGTCACCTCCCCACAGAGTTATGCTCAACAACTTGGCATTCAAGCTCTGGGCGATAGCAACGTTACTAACAATGGCGCAATCAACGTCGCATCGAACACGCAGACCTCCAGCGTGCTGGGAAATGGCGTTGCTAATATCGGGGTCAGTCTGGCTGGGCGGGGGTCTGATGACCGCAGCGTCTCGATGGTGAATAACGGCACCATTTCTATTGGTCGATCAGCGCAGCGCAACCTGACGGATGTCAGTGAAGATGTGGCGGTGGACTGGGTCGGGGTGACGGGCGTGGCGGTCACGAACGCTAACTTTACTAACAACGGCGATATTACCACCGGCGCGCTGACGCACGGCGTTACCGCCATCAAATCCGTAGGCGGCACCGTCAACCAGGCAGGGACGATCACTATTAACAGCGCTTATTCTCCTGAAGGCAAGGTGCCTGCGCAGTCCATTGCCATGGATGTCTGGGTATTCTCTCAGGCGGAAAACAGCGGGACCATTACGCTGAACGGCGTTAACGGCGTGGGGATGAACGTGCGTGAGAGGGCCGAAGCGACCAACTCCGGTACCATCGTGGTCGCTCAAGGGATCGACGGTCAGAGCAAGACGCCCAACTACGGTATTGTGTCACAAGGGAAGGGGGCGAAAGCCACGCTCACCGGGAACGTTGATCTGACCGGAGACGGCGCGATTGGCGTGTATGTGAAAGAGGGCGGTGTGGCTGCCGTTGATGGCGGTAACGTTAATTTCGTCAGCGGGGTTAACCAGACGGGTTATGTCATCCATGGCGCCGATTCGTCTATTACTAACAGCCACAGCGTGCAGAGCGTCAGCACGGATGGCTCCACGCTCTATCGCATTTCCGGCGGGGCCGCCTATGCCGCGGCTGGCGGCGATCTGACGGCGTCCGGCGCCGGCAGCACCATTCTGCTGGCGACCGGCAGCAATGACGAGAATACGGTGGCCAGCAACATCAATACGGCCGGTATGACGCTGCGTGTGAATGGCCAGGATGCGACGGCGCTACGCGTGGAAGGCGGCGCGGAAGCGACAATTGACGCCAGTACCAATATTAGCCTTGCGCAGAACGGCGCGACGGCAGGGATCGTCCGTGGCGGCTCGACGACGATCACCGGCGAAGAAGGCGCTACCGGCGCATCCGTTCTGAACAGCGCCGCGGTACTGAACGGGGATAACGTCGCAGTCGGGGCCCTGGGCTACAAGGTACTGACCGGCGGTACGCTGAACCACAGCGGGACTATCGATCTGGCGGCGGCGGACAGCACGGGTGTACTGATCAACGGCGGGACGCTGAATAATACCTCTTCTATTAGCGTGAATGGTACCGCCGTCGATATTCTCGGCGCGGATTCGACGGTCAACAACACCGGGGTGATTACCGCAACCGATGGTCGGGCCGCATTCAGGCTGTCTGATGGCGCGTCGCTCAATCTGACCGGTAGCGGCGTTACCCATGCTACCGGGTCGGCGCACGGTATCCTGCTGGATGACGGCGCTACGGGACTTACGGTCAAAGATGCCACCATCAACATGGATCCGATTAGTACCGGCAACGGCATTGAAAACAAGGCTGAAATTGCCGGTATCCATCTGGATAACACGACAATCAACGCCCATAACGGCGCGGGTGTCCGTACTTCGGCTTCGCTGGCGCAGAGCAACAGCGGCGTGATAAACGTCATCGGCAGCGGTACCGGTCTGTTGTTCCAGAATGCCGACGGCTCGATGACCGACAACGCCTACGATATGTCTCAGTCCCAGGCCCTGGTTGTGAACGTCAACAGCGCCGAAGGGCGCGGGATGACCACCAATACCTCCGGGGATATTAAAACCGGCGTCAGCGTCAATGTTAATGATGCCAGCGGCGGCTCTGCGCTGGTCATCGGCGGGCAAACGGCGCACGTTGAACAGTCGGGTCTGCTGGCATCGGCATCCGCCACGCAGGTGGTGGATATCAACAATGGCCACACCACGGACTTTATGAACAGCGGCACCATTGCCTCTATGGCCGCTGATGCGCTGGTGATGAATGTGGATAAGCAGGCGGTGCACTTTACCAACCAGGCTAACGGTAACCTGACCGGCGCCGTCAATCTGCTGAGCGGCAATAACACGGTAACCCTGGAGCACGGCAGCCAGGCTAAAACCGCGTTCACCACCGGCGCGGGCGATGACCTGTTCGAACTGACGAATATCACCGCAGAGGAAAACCCGGTGTTGTTCACCACCCTGGATGGCGGCGCGGGCCACAACACGCTGGCTCTCAACAATTCGGTTTATACCCTGAAGGATGCCGACAAAATCCAGCACATGTCCGATGTGGAGCTGAAGAATAACTCCACCTTCACGCTCGATCATACCCAGCTTGATTTAACGGCTGCGGATGCCCGCTGGAACATCGACAGCACCAGTACGCTGGCGATGCAGGACAGCACGGACCTCGATTTCGCCAGCCACCTGCAGGGCGATGGCCTGGTGACCGTCGATCTCGGGGGGCAGGACCATACCTTTGCCTTTACCGATAACAACAAGGCCGACGGCTTCGCCGGGACGGTGGAGCTGACCAACAGCCACTTCGTACTGGATGGCGCAACGACTGCCACTAACCAGGCACTGTCAGACGCCACCCTGAAGCTGGGAGAAGGCAGTATCACTGACGTAGCAAAAGGTACCCAACAGATTGGCGGCCTGGCGTTCAACGGCGGTACGGCGGTATTTGATACTGACACGGTCGGTAAGTCGGTATCGGATGCCTATATCACCACCACCGGCAACCTGGATATCAGCGGTACCGGCAACGTGCAGGTGAACACCGACAGCCCGGTATTTAACGGCCCGACGATGCCTGATAACGCGGTCAATTTGCTGGCGCAGGATGACGGCGATATCTCTCTGAAGCTGGCCGGCTCCACCGGCAGCGTATCGGCATACGGCGGCAACCTGACTCTGCTGGACCGCAACGGCAAGGCGGTCACGGATGCGGTGAGCAGCGCCGTGATGCAGAACGGGGAAACGGTGGCCAACGCCACCTACGATTACCGTCTGACCTCCGGCGACAACAGCGATGGTCTGTACATCAACTATGGTCTGACGAAAGTCGAGCTGCTGACCAGCGGTGATAATGCGCTGACGCTGAATGCGCAGGGCGCCACCGGCGCGGCGGCAGATCTCAGCGCCCAGGTCACCGGCGCGGGCGACCTGGCGATTGATGGCGGCGCGGGCAATACCGTCTCGCTGTCGAATCTGGCGAACGACTATACCGGGAAAACCGACGTTCGCAGCGGTACGCTGCTGGCGAACAACGATAACGTGCTGGGGCAGACATCGGAACTGCATCAGGCGGCGGATACCACCGTCGACCTGAATGGCCACAGCCAGAGCGTTGGCCTGCTGAATACCGATGCTGGGGCGACCACCGACTTTAATGGCGGCAGCCTGGCCACTGCCAATGGCGGTACCGTGAACGGCGGGCTGACCGGGAACGGAGCGCTGGCGGTTAACGGCGGTATCCTGACGGTCAATGGCGCGAATGTGCAGATGAACGCGGCAACGACCATCGCCAGCGGCGCCACGGTGGAACTGAACGACATTGCCGGTCTGGGCTCCGCGGCAATCGTGGATAACGGTCTGCTGGCGCTGAACGAAGGCGTACAGGGCCTGCTGAGCAATAGCCTTACCGGCAGCGGCGATGTGGACAAAAACGGTTCCGGTCTGGTCACGATGACCGCCGACGCCGCGCAGTACACCGGTACCACCAACCTGAATGCCGGCGGCCTGCAACTGGGCAGCGACGGTAATGACGTCATGCTGGCCTCCTCCACCGTGAATGTGGCGGAAGGTACGCAGTTTGGCGGCTTTGGCGGCACGGCCGGCGATGTGAACAACCGCGGTACGCTGACCATTGGCGCGCTTGATACCAGCGCGAGCGCAGGACATACCTTTACCATCGGTCAAAACCTGAGTAACAGCGGGGTGATCAACGTCAGCGCGCCGGGCGCAACGACGGCAGGTAACACGTTGCATGTTGCCGGGGATTATGCCGGTAACGGCGGTACGCTGAACCTCAACACCCAACTCGGCGGCGATAACTCGCTCACCGACAAACTGGTGGTGGACGGCAATACCAGCGGCACCACCCAGGTGGCGGTGACCAATGCCGGCGGCAGCGGTGCGAAAACCCTCAATGGGATTGAGGTGGTTTCCGTCGGTGGAAACTCTGCCGGTGAGTTCACCCAGAAAGGACGTATTGTTGCCGGCGCCTACGACTACACCCTGGCGCGTGGGCAGGGCGGTAATGCCGGTAACTGGTACCTGACCAACAACGGGGAAACGCCGGTAGATCCGGTCAATCCGGATAATGGCGGAGACACACCTGATAATGGCGGTGGCGATAAACCGCATACCCCGGATATTCGTCCGGAAGGTAAGGCGTACGCCAGCAACATGCAGGCGGCGAACACCCTGTTCAACATGACGCTGCACGATCGCCTCGGTGAGACCCACTATGTCGATGCCCTGGGCCAGGAGCAGACCACCAGCCTGTGGCTGCGCCAGGTCGGCGGCCACACTCGTTCTAATGATGGCAGCGGCCAGAACAAAACCCAGGCGAATCGCTATGTTGCGCAACTGGGCGGTGATATAGCCCAGTGGAGCAGCGACGGGGCCGATCGATTCCATCTTGGTATCATGGCGGGGTATGCGAATCAGCACAGCAACACGCGCAACCACCGTAATGGTTACTCTGCGGACGGCAGCGTCAACGGCTACAGCACCGGTCTTTACGGTACCTGGTTCCAGGATAACGAAGAGAAAACCGGCGCCTATGTCGATACCTGGATGCTGTACAACTGGTTTGATAACAGCGTGTCATCGAAAGGCGCTTCTTCAGAAAGCTATAAATCGAAAGGTCTGACTGCATCGGTGGAGACGGGTTATACCTGGAAAGTGGGCGAACGTAACGATCATGAAAGCTATTACGTACAGCCGCAGGCCCAGGTGACCTGGATGGGTGTCAAAGCAGACGATCATAAAGAGCAGAACGGTACGGTCGTGCAATTCGGTGGCGATGATAACGTTCAGACCCGTCTGGGCGCCCGGTTCTTTATCAAAGGACACAATGCCAAGCTGGATAATGGTAAGGACCGGACGTTTGAGCCGTTTATCGAAGCGAACTGGATCCACAATACCAAGGACTTCACCGCAGGCCTGGATGGCGTGCCGGTTAAAGTCGCGGGAACACGCAATATTGGTGAGCTGAAAACCGGTGTTGAAGCGAAGCTGAATAAAAACGTGAACCTGTGGGGCAATATCGCCCAGCAAATTGGGGACAAAGGTTACAGTGATACCCAGGCGATGGTCGGGTTTAAAGTTAATTTCTAAAATCACGCCCCCTTCGGGGGGCTGTCGAAGGTTTATTATGCGTTTAAAGTATTTTAATGTTGTACGCAATATATTTATTTCTGGCCTGATACTGTCAACATTATCAGGTTGTGACCAGGGAGATAAAATGCAGCTAAAAATTGCTTACCTTGAACCAGGGAAGGTATTAACACAGTCGGTTATTGGCAAGCAGGAGCAGGCCCGACAGCAAAAAGTGCATGATATTTTGTTGCAGGCCGGTAAGGATGCTGAAGCGCGTTATGCGGAGATGACACCGGAGCAGAAACAAAAAAGCGCGCTGGCAGATCAAACGATACTTAATAACCAGTGGCAGGCAGAACAGCGTCATGCCAGGGAAATCAGCATGAAGACGATCGCTGCCGCCGTTGAGGCGTACCGGGTCAATCATAAAATAGATGTGGTACTGAGCCAGAATCAAGTGATTGCAATAGATTCGAGAAGTAATATCACGAAAGATATTATTGATGAGCTTAAAAAAGTTCACGTTGATTATGGTTCTTTACCTGTGATAACAATAAAGCAAGAAGAGAGTAAAGATGCAGGGGCGAATAAGAAAGTAGAAAAGCCAACACCACAGGGAAGTGATAAATAGTTGCAAAGCCAGGCCCTGGTGGCCTGGCTTCTTATTATAAAAATAACAGTATGATTTTTAAACTACACAGGAGCTAATAAAATGGATGAGTCTCTCAGAGGATATTGGGATTATTGTGGGTTGAATTTACTTTTTGTGTCCAGATTACTGGAGGAGCGTCTTGAAAGTAGATTGGCCACTTATGGGGTTACCCTTCGCGAGCTTATGGTTTTACGACTTATTGCGGATGACGCTTTTATTAAGCAAAAGGAATTAGATTTATATGTTGGTCATTTTCATGAACCGATAAGAAAAACCCTGGATTCGCTTGAGAGCAAGTTGCTTATTAATAGGGAGCATAAACGACGCTGTGGCAAGAGGGTATCTCTGGCAGACGTTACTGAGAGCGGTATTGCACTGCTAAAGAAGGCTGATACCATTTTACGAAGACAAGAAGAGATTTTTCTGGGGCATCTGCCGAGAGCAACAAGAGTTGGTGTAAATTCCACACTCGAAAATGTACTGAAAAAAACGCTCACACACTGAAAAATAGAAAAGGGGAATGGTTGATTAAAACCATTCCCCGAATGCTTTAAAAATCAAGAAAATAATCCATGCGATTAGGGATGGGAGTGCGAAACCTAATCCAGAAACAAAAATTAACACATTGAAGTATCGAACATCATAAAATTCAAGCCAGACAATAATAAATGTACTCCAGTGAAGATAATGAAAAGAAAGTCCGCACCAAAGCAATACTGCAGCGCCACCGCTATAAAGTGAGATAACCAGAATAGCAAGCAGTAGTATTGTTGTTAGCGTTTTTTTGTGATGCCCCATTGTTGCTAAGCGTTATGGGGCGCTGTGCCAGAAGTGGCGGTATCCATTACTGCTTTCGGCGTAATCATAGGTAAAAACTGCGCTACCAGGTTTGCGGCGCCTAAAATATCGGTGCCACATTTCTCTGCAAGAGGCTGGAGCTCAGAAAAATCTATAAACTCAAGGACCTGAGCCGCATCAATGCTGAGTGCCTTGTTATTGCTTTGCCATGAAGAAACAACGTGGGTAAGGTTATGTTCATTCATTTTTTGTAAGAGATGTTGTATTCCACCCAAACTATTTACCCATAAAGCCACATGCTCAAGATGCGATTCAGACTGTTCATAACCAAATAGCTTTTTAAGAAAAATAGCGAGGCGCATATTTACTCCATTTTTATTGTAAATGATGTGTATTGTTTAGCGTCGATTGTTAAACAGGAAGCATTCAATTAAATTGGAAGACATATATAGGTGGCGGACACATCAGCGACGAAAACTACAACGGAGGAATTTGATGTGCCCGCCGTGTTTTGCATAAGTTAATCTAATAAAAATTTCTATGAACTCAATTATATTATTATTTTCAGTCCTGATAGACAATACTAATTCATTTAAATGGTTATTTAATAATGTGAGTTCTTTAAATTTTCTTTTTAAATTATTTATGTTGCATGTTTGTATTATCAAGATACAATAATTGTTAAATCAATAAAAACTAATGCTGTTCTAACATCACTTATTAGGCCACTTGATATGAGTGGCTTTTTTTTATCATTGACAGCAATAATTCTTAAAATTACAAACGGGATTTATGATAATAAAAAATCTTATGGTTTCTTTAGTCATGCTTAACTCAGTAGCAGCAATGGGAAACTCCGGGGTTCGCTTATCGTGTCATTTCAGGGAAAATGTTTTAATATCACGCTTTAGTTATCATCTTAGTACTATGTTATGGGGGGATAACTTCGAAGTGGCTTCAGGTAGCCTCAAAGGACGGACCAATAGCGGACTTAGATTTGAAGTGACTGCATTTCGCAATGGTGATGATTTGGTTTATCTGGTGGATAAAAAACAATATCAGTTTTTCTATGGGGGAAAACCTCCGGCTGATAGATGTGAAATCATTGAGCGGGTCAGTTATCCCGTGACTAGCCTTCCTTATCATAGCGCGCGTTAATCGAAATACCGGAGATATGAAGTGTATTCTCCCTTTTCTTATTCTCCTGGCCCTCGATGTAAAATGAGGTCTCCGGAAGTTCTAAAAAAATAGACCAGCTATGATGATTACTAATCCACACCAAATGATTCCGCATAATGAAAATGCCATGACCCACACGGTTGCTCGGTATCCCATTATTAATTCCCCAATGATTTACATTCTTCTGGTGTAAATTTTCGTTACAGCAACTTGTAAATGATCTATCTATGATAGTAACTATATCTTTATATTTACTATGTAATGTTCGGTTATGGCAATATAAAAAATTTAATTGTTATTTTGTAATATTTTAAAAAGTTGTTGTTAAATATGGTGTTGTTAGCTTATTTAATAATTTTAAATAGAGTATATAAAATGATAGGATTCGCTAGCATAGCGTTTTCCACATCGAAATCTTCTTTCGGTTGTGACGGAGAGAGATAGTTCATGCATGAAGTTAAAAAAACAGTTAAATGAGAGAATGATTTTAGAACGCAGTTGTCAGCCAGAGAGATAGGGTAGGTTTGTTTAACCTTTCACTGCCGGTATGCACGATCGTAATGGTTCAAATTTGGAGCCAGCGCTACTGATGAAGTGGAAGTCTACGAACCAGTGTTAGTTAGCATTTATTTTCAAATGAGAAAAAATCTCATATAATCCTCCATATCACCATCAGGTTAATTAATAATAAATTTGTTACACAGTTCGTTTAATACCAGGGCAGTGTAGAGGTTATACTCTACGCTTGTATGCGTATTACCGCACGAATAGGAAAAAACTAAATGTTGTGGATCGGGTACCTTATCCGCAAATTCGGACTGAGGCCTCCCACTGGCATGTAAATCAAGGATCCTGAAGAGCAATAGTCAGATGTCGCATTTACCCAAATTCTCTCTTTCATTATTACACCCGCGTTACTGGCCGGCATGGCTGGGTATTGGCTTATTGTGGCTGGTGGTACAACTTCCTTATCCGCTGATCTATCGTCTGGGCCATGGTCTGGGGCGTTTATCTATGCATTTTTTGCGCGGAAGGGTACGTATTGCGCAGCGCAATCTTGAGCTCTGCTTTCCTCACCTCAGCCCGGCGCAGCGTCATGAAATGTTGGTTAAGAATTTTGAATCTTTGGGCATGGGGTTGATGGAAACCGGCATGGCATGGTTCTGGCCAACCCATCGCGTCGAGCGCTGGACCGAGACCAGTGGCGTCAATGAAGTCGTTGAACTGCAGGAACAGAAGCAGGGTATTTTGCTAATTGGCATTCACTTTCTGACCCTGGAACTCGGCGCGCGGATGTTTGGCATGTTCACGCCGGGGATTGGCGTTTACCGGCCAAATGATAATCCGCTGATCGACTGGCTGCAAACCTGGGGACGGCTGCGTTCTAACAAGACGATGCTGGATCGTAAAAACTTGAAAGGTATGGTTAAGTCGCTGAAAGAGGGCGAGATCCTCTGGTACGCTCCGGATCATGATTATGGTCGCGCCAGTAGCGTATTTGTTCCCTTTTTCAATGTGGATAATGCTGCGACCACCACCGGTACCTGGATGCTGGCGAGAATGTCAAAAGCCACCATCGTTCCTTTTGTTCCGCGAAGAAAGCCCAATGGTGCCGGGTATGAGCTGATTGCGCTGCAGCCAGAGGCGACGCCGCCGCTGGATTCCCCGGAAACTACCGCCAGCTGGATGAACAAAATTATTGAGCAATGTATCCTGATGGCGCCGGAACAGTACATGTGGCTGCATCGTCGTTTTAAGACCCGTCCGGAAGGGGTACCGTCGCGCTACTAAGCGCGGTGAACGGTGAAAAATAATCCGATAAATAGCGCGCTTATTAATCTAGTGTCTATACTGAAAGAGCCTCAATTAGGCTCTAATCCAAGGAGAATGTAGGATGAAAAAGGTATTAGTCGCTTTAGCTCTTTCTGCTGTTGCCTTTGGCGCCTCGGCAGCGCAATTAATTACTAAAGAAGAAGCTTCGCATTTCAAACTGACTCACGTGGGCAGTATTTCTGTGGGGCCGTCTGGCGGGCAATTCTCTTCACCTTCTGACCTGCACGACCAGCTTTCTAAGCTGGCAGATGAGAAGGGCGGTAAATATTATATTATTACCGCGGCGCGTGAACATGGGCCGAACTTTGAAGCAACGGCGGAAGTGTATAAATAATTAATCACATTGATTAATTATACATAAACGTCGAAAGTCTTATTTTTAACCCGGCATGCCACAGCGCTGCCGGGTTTTTTATTTAAGGACTATGAAGCGATTTGCTCCGTTTACTTCCCATCGACGGTAGGGTAGTCGAGGTAGCCCTCTTTACCACCGCCGAAAAACTGCTCTCTGATTGGCTGGTTCAGCGGCAGGTTGTGTTGCAGGCGATAGGGCAGATCCGGGTTGGCGATAAACGGGCGACCAAAACCAATCAGGTCGGCCCAGCCCTTAGCCAGCGCCTCTTCGGCACGTTCTACGGTGTATTTTCCTGAATAAATCATCGTGCCGCGGAACACCTGGCGCAGCGCTTCTTTAAAGGCGGCGGGCATCACCGGCGCGTCGTCCCAGTCGGCTTCGGCGATATGGATATAGGCGATGCCGATATCATTGAGGACGCTGGCCGCCGCCAGATAGGTGGCTTCCGGCGTATCGTCTTTCGACCCCATCAAGGTGGTCAGCGGCGCCAGGCGGATACCCAGTTTCTCTTTCCCAATCGCATCGGCAACGGCCTGCGCGACTTCTTTGAGGAAACGCAGGCGATTGGTTAACGAACCACCGTACTCATCGGTGCGCTGGTTTTCTCGTGAATCAATAAACTGATTAATCAGATAGCCATTCGCACCGTGGAGCTCAACGCCATCGAAGCCGGCGGCCATAGCGTTACGCGCGGCCTGCGCATATTGTTCGATGATAGTCGGGATCTCTTCGCGAGTCAGAGCGCGCGGCATCGAGTGCTGCACCATTTCACCGACGCCGTTTTCCGGGCCGCGGCCTTCGACATCGACAAAGACCTTCACCCCTTCAGCCTGAATAGCAGACGAGGAAACCGGCGCGGCATTGCCCGGCTGCAGTACGGTATGGGAGACACGCCCTACGTGCCAGAGCTGGGCAAAAATTTTGCCTCCCGCCTGGTGTACCGCAGAGGTGACTTTTTTCCAGCCGGCGATCTGCGCTTCATTATAGATGCCCGGCGTCCAGGCATAACCCTGTCCCTGTTGGCTAATCTGCGTGCCTTCGCTGATAATTAAACCGGCGCTGGCGCGTTGGGCGTAATACTCCGCCATCTGATCGGTAGCGACATCACCGGCTCCGGCGCGGGAACGCGTCATCGGCGGCATCACGATACGGTTGTTTAACGATAGGGCCTGCAAGGAATAGTGGTCGAATAACATAATGCGTCTCCTTAACGACTTGATGGACGCAGCATAGACCCTGGCTATTTTGGATTAAATGACAACGATGTTCATAGACTGTTAACTGATTTGTATATAAAAGGAGTAGCTTATGCCAAACGTGTGGGGTATTGACCACCCGCATAATTAGGTAGGCGAAATGTGGTATTATCGCGCCTTTCCCTTTTCGTCCTGGGGTTTTTTTATGCAACAACCTGTTGTTCGCGTTGGGGAATGGCTCGTTACTCCTTCTGTAAACCAAATTAGCCGGAACGGACGTCAGCTTACTCTCGAACCGCGTTTAATCGATCTTCTGGTCTACTTTGCTCAACATCCTGGCGAGGTACTTAGCCGGGACGAGCTTATCGATCACGTCTGGACGCGCAACGTGGTGACCAGCCATGTCGTCACCCAAAGTATTTCCGAGTTGCGTAAGTCACTGAAAGACGGCGATGACGGCAGCATGGAATATATTGCGACGGTGCCCAAACGCGGCTACAAGCTGACGGTCCCGGTAATTTGGTGTACGGAAGAGGGCGAAGAGTTGGCGCCGGTTGTCCCGCCAGTGGCCCCTGTCACCGTTCCTGAAACGTCGCCACCGACTATTTCTCCTTCATCTGCTGCGCCAGCGGCGGCGGCAGTGCCGGAAAAACGTAAACGGATCACCACCTTCTGGGTATGGACGCTGTTTCTGCTGGCGTTGGGCAGTTGCGTCGCGTTAGTCGCTTTGTCGTCGATAGAATCGCGGCCGCCGGAAACCAAAACTCGCCTGCTGCTCAACCCGCGCGATATCGACATACACCTGGTAAACGGCAGTTCATGCAACAACTGGGCATCACAGCATGCCTATGCGGTAGGGTTGGGCAGCCTGGTAACCACCTCGCTCAACACTTTCTCGACCTTTATGGTCCACGATAAAACCAACTACAACATCAACGAGCCCAGCAGTTCGGGTAAAACGTTGACCATCGAATTCGTTAATCAGCGCCACTATCGCGCCCAGCAGTGCTTTATGTCGGTGCAACTGGTCGATAACGCCGACGGCTCGACGATGCTCGATAAACGCTACTTTATTACCATGGATAACCAGCTCACCATTCAGAATGACCTGCTGGATAGTCTGTCAACCGCGCTAATGCAGCCGTGGCCGGATCGCATGAAAGCGATGCTGAAACAGTATCAACCCGCGCAAAGCCCTTCATTAACCCGTCTTTATCAGGCCCATCAGCTGTTAATGAAAGGTGATGTCGATTCATTAGGTAAAGCCAGCGATATACTCGATGACGTCATTAAACAATCGCCGGACTTTATTTATGCTTACGCCGAAAAAGCGCTGGTGGATGTATTACGTCATTCGCAGCAGCCGTTGGATGAAAAACAATTAGCGACGCTGTATGCCGAGGTTGAAAAAGTAGGTGAAATGCCCGGCATTAAAGATATGGCGATTTTCTACCAGATAAAAACGGTAGATATGTTAGGCAAAGGGAAAATAGATGAAGCGTACAGCGCGATCAACACGGGCAGTGATTTAGAAATGTCGTGGATGAATTACGTGCTACTCGGAAAAGTCTATGAGATGAAAGGACAGAACCGCGAAGCTGCCGATGCCTACCTGACGGCGTTTAATTTACGCCCTGGCGAAAACACCTTGTACTGGATTGAAAACGGAGTATTCCAGACCTCCGTCACCCGCGTAGTACCGTATCTCGACAATTTCCTCGCTTCAGAATAAGTAAACCCTCATCATGCTCATGGTTTTGAGTATGATGAGGTTAAATTTATGTATCTCATGAGCACTCTGATTGTTACCTGAAATAAGCGTTATTTTCCTGCCTGGTAACACAATTTCAACACCGAAATGTCTCTCTAACTCTTTGTAAGTAGACGATGTTTATCTTTTTTTGATATCAACATGTCATGTTTATATGTTAATCGAAAAAGGTCAAAATATCATTTGTCTGATGTTTGTAGTTATTTCACTTTATCTTTAGGATTTATCTCGTACGAATCAGTAATCTTGTTGGCAGTTGGTCGGGTCAATAAATGGTTCTCTATCATGATCTGTACCTCCCAAATAAACTTAGGAGAAAAACAACCATGAGTTCTGCCAAAAAGATCGGGCTATTTGCCTGTACCGGCGTAGTCGCCGGTAATATGATGGGGAGCGGTATTGCACTATTACCTGCGAACCTCGCCAGCATCGGTGGTATTGCCATTTGGGGTTGGGTGATTTCTATTATTGGCGCGATGTCTTTGGCTTATGTTTATGCCCGACTGGCGACCAAGAACCCGCAGCAGGGTGGTCCAATTGCGTACGCAGGGGAAATTTCTCCGGCCTTCGGTTTCCAGACCGGCGTCCTTTATTATCATGCAAACTGGATTGGTAACCTGGCAATCGGTATTACCGCCGTCTCTTATCTCTCTACGTTCTTCCCAATTTTAAATAACCCGGTGCCAGCAGGTATTGCCTGTATTGCCATCGTGTGGATCTTTACTTTCGTTAATATGCTCGGCGGGACCTGGGTAAGCCGTCTGACCACTATTGGTCTGGTACTGGTGCTTATTCCGGTGGTGATGACAGCGGTCGTCGGCTGGCATTGGTTTGACGCGGCAACTTATCAGGCGAACTGGAACACCTCCAGCACCACTGATAGCCACGCGGTCATTAAAAGTATCCTGCTCTGCCTGTGGGCCTTCGTTGGCGTAGAATCCGCCGCAGTGAGTACCGGGATGGTGAAAAACCCGAAACGTACCGTACCGCTGGCAACCATGCTGGGTACTGCGATGGCTGGTATCGTCTATATCGCCGCGACTCAGGTTATCGCCGGTATGTATCCTGCTTCTCAGATGGCCGCATCCGGCGCGCCGTTCGCGATTAGCGCCTCTACCATTCTCGGCGGCTGGGCTGCTCCGATGGTTTCCGCTTTCACCGCCTTTGCTTGCCTGACTTCTCTGGGCTCGTGGATGATGCTGGTTGGCCAGGCCGGCGTACGTGCCGCCAACGACGGTAACTTCCCGAAAGTGTATGGCGAAGTCGATAGCAACGGTATCCCGAAAAAAGGCCTGCTGCTGGCGGCGGTGAAAATGACCGCGCTGATGGTGCTGATTACCCTGATGAACTCCGCCGGTGGTAAAGCTTCTGACCTGTTCGGCGAACTGACCGGTATCGCGGTACTGCTGACCATGCTGCCTTACTTCTACTCCTGTGTTGACCTGATTCGTTTCGAAGGCATCAACATTCGTAACTTCGTTAGCCTGATTTGTTCGGTACTGGGTTGCGTGTTCTGCTTTATCGCGCTGATGGGCGCAAGCTCCTTCGAACTGGCCGGCACCTTCATCGTTAGCCTGATTATCCTGATGTTCTACGGTCGCAAAATGCACCAGCGCCAGCAGAACAACGCAACGGATAACAACAGCCCCGCTAACGCGCACTAATCAGTAACCCTTTTTCCTGAGGCTCCTTCCATCACCTGTCACATCGAGACGGGAGGGGCTTTCTACATCTGGAGATTTGACTATGAACGTTATTGCAATCATGAATCACATGGGGGTTTACTTCAAAGAAGAACCCATCCGTGAACTGCATCGTGCTCTCGAACGCCTGGACTTCCGTATTGTCTACCCGAACGACCGTGACGACTTATTAAAACTTATCGAAAACAACTCTCGTCTGTGCGGCGTGATCTTCGACTGGGATAAATACAATCTCGAACTGTGCGAAGAAATCAGCAAAATGAACGAGTACATGCCGCTGTACGCTTTCGCTAACACCTACTCCACGCTGGACGTTAGCCTGAACGATCTGCGCATGCAGGTTCGCTTCTTCGAATATGCGCTGGGCGCCGCTGAAGATATCGCGAACAAAATCAAACAGAACACTGATGAATACATCGATACCATTCTGCCGCCGCTGACCAAAGCGCTGTTCAAATATGTACGTGAAGGCAAATATACCTTCTGTACCCCAGGCCACATGGGCGGTACCGCGTTCCAGAAAAGCCCGGTAGGCAGCATCTTCTATGATTTCTTTGGTTCCAACACCATGAAATCCGATATCTCCATTTCGGTTTCTGAACTGGGTTCACTGCTCGACCACAGCGGCCCGCACAAAGAAGCGGAAGAGTATATCGCTCGTGTGTTTAACGCTGAACGCAGCTACATGGTGACCAACGGTACATCTACCGCTAACAAAATCGTCGGTATGTACTCCGCGCCTGCCGGCAGCACCGTGCTGATTGACCGTAACTGCCACAAATCGCTGACTCACCTGATGATGATGAGCGACATTACGCCGATCTACTTCCGTCCGACCCGTAACGCCTACGGTATCCTCGGCGGGATCCCGCAGAGCGAGTTCCAGCACGCGACTATCGCCAAGCGTGTGAAAGAGACGCCGAATGCGACCTGGCCGGTACACGCGGTTATCACCAACTCAACCTATGATGGTCTGCTGTATAACACCGACTTCATCAAGAAAACCCTGGATGTGAAATCCATCCACTTTGACTCCGCATGGGTTCCTTACACCAACTTCTCGCCGATCTATGAAGGCAAATGCGGGATGAGCGGCGGTCGCGTTGAAGGGAAAGTGATCTACGAAACCCAGTCCACGCATAAACTGCTGGCGGCATTCTCTCAGGCTTCGATGATCCACGTGAAAGGCGACGTTAACGAAGAAACCTTCAACGAAGCCTACATGATGCACACCACCACTTCTCCGCACTACGGTATCGTGGCTTCCACCGAAACCGCGGCGGCGATGATGCGCGGTAACGCCGGTAAACGCCTGATCGACGGTTCTATCGAACGTTCTATCAAGTTCCGTAAAGAGATCAAACGTCTGAAAGGCGAGTCTGAAGGCTGGTTCTTCGATGTATGGCAGCCGGAACATATCGATGGCGCTGAATGCTGGCCGCTGCGTTCCGATAGCGCATGGCACGGTTTCAAAAACATCGATAACGAGCACATGTACCTCGACCCGATCAAAGTCACGCTGCTGACTCCGGGGATGAAGAAAGACGGCACCATGGATGAGTTCGGTATTCCGGCAAGCATCGTGGCGAAATATCTCGACGAACACGGCATCGTGGTTGAGAAAACCGGTCCGTATAACCTGCTGTTCCTGTTCAGCATCGGTATCGATAAGACCAAAGCGCTGAGCCTGCTGCGTGCGCTGACCGACTTCAAACGCGCGTTCGACCTGAACCTGCGGGTGAAAAACATGCTGCCGTCTCTGTACCGTGAAGATCCTGAATTCTATGAAAACATGCGTATTCAGGACCTGGCGCAGAACATCCATAAACTGGTTGAGCATCACAACCTGCCGGACCTGATGTTCCGCGCATTCGAAGTGCTGCCATCCATGGTGATGACCCCGTATGCCGCGTTCCAGAAAGAGCTGCACGGTCAGACTGAAGAAGTGTACCTCGAAGAGATGGTAGGCCGCGTCAACGCCAACATGATCCTGCCGTATCCTCCGGGAGTACCGCTGGTCATGCCTGGTGAGATGATCACCGAAGAAAGCCGCCCGGTACTGGAATTCCTGCAGATGCTGTGCGAAATCGGCGCTCACTACCCGGGCTTCGAAACCGATATCCACGGCGCATATCGTCAGGCGGATGGTCGTTACACCGTTAAAGTGCTGAAAGAAGAAAACAACAAGTAATAGACGCACACAAGGGAAGTGGCTTGCCACTTCCCTTTTTTCACGCTGCAAGGAGAACCTATGAAAACACCCTCACAGCCGCGCGCGATTTACTACATCGTAGCGATCCAGATCTGGGAGTACTTCAGCTTTTACGGCATGCGCGCCTTACTCATCCTTTATCTCACCCACCAACTTGGCTTTGACGATAGCCACGCCATCAGTCTGTTCAGCGCCTACGCATCTTTAGTTTACGTAACCCCCATTCTCGGCGGCTGGCTTGCCGACCGCCTGCTCGGCAACCGCACGGCGGTGATTGCCGGGGCGTTGTTGATGACCCTCGGCCACGTGGTGCTGGGCGTCGAATCTGATTCCACCTGGAGCCTCTATCTGGCGCTGGCGATCATTATCTGCGGCTATGGCCTGTTCAAATCCAATATCAGCTGCCTGCTCGGCGAACTGTACGCCGCTGACGACCATCGTCGCGATGGCGGTTTCTCGCTGCTGTATGCCGCCGGTAACGTCGGTTCGATAGCCGCGCCCATTGCCTGCGGGCTGGCGGCGCAGTGGTACGGCTGGCATATCGGCTTTGCGCTGGCGGGGATCGGCATGTTCATCGGCCTGATGATTTTCTTAAGCGGCAGCCGCTACTTCCGCGACACCCGCGGCGTCGATAAACAGGCGCTGCGCGCGGTGAAATTCGTGCTGCCGACCTGGGGCTGGCTGGTGGTGATGCTGTGCCTGGCGCCGGTGTTCTTCACCTGTCTCTTATACACATCTGACGCTGCCGACGA
>ENA-OWYJ01000106-OWYJ01000106.1-human-gut-metagenome-genome-assembly--contig:-NODE-106-length-27938-cov-59.0153_pt1 | contig 27938 bp, 20 predicted proteins | sample MGYA00249749_ERZ652084 | MGnify/ENA primary metagenome ERZ652084 (study PRJEB26925, sample SAMN05827239) | human gut metagenome | biome: ENVO:2100002; feature: ENVO:00000062; material: ENVO:00002003...
CCCCAACAAATCTTATAATTCTCACCACGAGTATCAATTTTAATAATACCTATACTATCTAATGGATCAATATCAACATTTCTAAAAAATTTACCTGAACCAGTTACTAAAAAATATTCATTAGCTAAAGCTGGAACACTCGTCCCAATCGGATAATCCTCAGTTGTTTCATCTAACCCTTCTCTTATTAAAGCGATTTCATCTACTTTAATTCGATAGGTAAGATTTCCACCATTTCGCTCATGCCAGCCTAACTTATAGCCGTCGCTGCACATTCTCATAAAACCTTGAATAAATTGTGTTTTTAAGATTTCCATTATTTTACTCCTATTTTCTATTTACTAAAACTTCATGTTCATATTTTTTAATTTCTTTAAACCACTCTAGACCTTCAGGTACTTGAGTAATTTTACAAATATAGTTCCATACATCACCCAATGGGTATAATTTCAATTCTTCTTGTAGCGCCATGATTTTTGTAAAATCACCTTCAGACTGCATTTTTTTCAAATCATCAAATGGGATTAATAAGGCATTTAATAAAGCTTTTTGCATATTTCTCATTCCTACTGTCCAAGCACTAATACGATTGATGCTTGCATCAAAAAAATCTAAACCAACTAATACTCGATCTAAGGCATCGTTACGAACAATTTCTTTAGCAATCTCTTTTGTTTCATCATCAAATAATACAACATGATCACTATCCCAGCGAACTGGTCTAGTTACATGCAAAGCTACTTTTTGATTAAATAACAACATTGCAGATAGTTTATCAGATACTACTTCAGTAGGATGATAATGTCCATTATCCATCAGTGGCAAGATTCCTCTTGTTTGAGCATAATTAATCGTAAATTCACTAGACCCAACAGTATACGATTCCATCCCAATTCCAAATACTTTTGATTCTAAACAAACCAATACTTTTTCTTTATCATAATCAATTGATAAAATTTCATCTAATGATTCCATAAAATGTTGCCGTGGTCCTAAACGATCAGCGGGAATATCTTTTAATCCATCAGGAATCCAAATATTCATTAGACATGGGCTATTTAATTCTTTAGCAAAATATTCAGAAATACGAATACAAGCCTTACAATGTCTGATCCAAAATTCACGAATTTCTTTATCCGGATTAGATAATGTTAGACCCTCAGCTTTAGGATGAGAAAAAATCGTTGGATTAAAATCTAGCCCCAATCCTCTTTCTTTGGCAAACTCTACCCATTTAATAAAATGCTTAGGTTCGATTTGATCACGATCTACCACTTCACCATTTTCAAAAATGGCATAACTCGCATGAAGATTAATTCTATGTTTACCTGGGACTAATGATAATACTTTATCAATATCAGCCATTAGTTCTTCGGGCGTTCTAGCCTTTCCTGGATAATTACCGGTTGTTTGAATGCCTCCCGACAACGCCCCCGCTCCATCAAATCCAACTACATCATCACCTTGCCAACAATGCATAGAAATGGGAAAATTAAGTAATTTTCTTATTGCTAAATCGGTATCAACACCAACTTTTTTATAAATTTCTCTAGCACTTTTATATCTTTCAACTACATTCATTTTTATTTTTCCTCCTTATACTTTTTAATTTCAAACGAATTTTTAATACATTTACGTGCTTCAACAAGTGAAGCAAAAACTTGATTATTAAGCATTTGAACAACTATATTACCAGTTGCAGTTGCTTCTACCGGTCCCGTATAAATTACTTTACCAGTAGCTTTTGCTGTCAATTCATTTAAATACTCAGCATTCCCGCCACCACCAACAATATAGATTGCTTCATATTTTTTTCTTGTTAGCATTTCAATTTCTTCAATTGTAGCCGCATAACTTATTGCAAGACTCTGATAAATCACATTTGCCAGTTCTCCAGCAGTTTTAGGTATCGGCTGATTAGAATTTTGACAATAATCTTGGATTGCTTTAATCATTGAATCTGGTGATAAAAAACAGCAATCATTTACATCTACACGTGAAGGGAAATTTTGATTGGCTTTTGCCATCTGGCAAAGCTCATTAAAACTTAACGTTTCTTCTAGCTCACGACGCAATGATTGAATCATCCAAAGTCCCATAATGTTTTTTAAATATCTAAAACGATGATTATAACCACCTTCGTTTGTAAAATTAGCTTGCATACTCTCCAATGAACAATCTGCAATATTTCGTTCCATTCCCATTAACGACCATGTTCCTGAGGAAATATAAATAAAATCTTCTCGAAGAGCTGGAACGCTTACTACTGCTGAAGCAGTATCGTGACTGGCTGTAGCAATAACTTTTGTATCAAAACCTACACTTTCTTGAACAATATCTGTTAAATTACCTATTATGGTGCCTGGTTCAATGATTTCTTTAAACATAGTTTGTGGATATCCTAGCTGTTCGATTAATTCACGATCCCAATTTCTAGTATTTGAACTCACTAATTGAGTAGTCGAGGCATTAGTATATTCACAAACCTGCCTACCTGTTAACAAGTAACTAAAGTAATCAGGAATCATCAGCATCGAAGAAACTTGGGTTAAAATTTCAGGCGTATACTTTTTTACAGCCATTAATTGATAAAGTGTATTAAATAACTGTTTTTGAATTCCTGTTCGCTCATACAGTTCTTCCGCCGAAACTATTTTATAGACTTCTTGATCAATATTGTCAGTACGGTGATCACGATAAGAAATAGCATTGCCAATTCGTTTACCATGCCTATCTAAAAAGATATAATCAACTGCCCAAGTATCAATTGCCATACTAAGTGGTATTTTATCTAATTCTTTGCATTTTTTCATTCCCGCAATGATTTCATGAAACAAATAATCAACATCCCAAGATAAATGCTCATCAATCACTCTAATATTATTTTCAAAACGATGTATTTCTTCCAAAACAAGTTTACCATTTTGATAACTTCCTAAAATATGTCTTCCGCTCGAAGCACCAATATCTACTGCCAAATAGTATTCCATCTTATACTTTCCTCCTCTATTACACCCATATTATAAATTTAACCTGTCCTCATTTTAAGGACGATACTTGTCTAAAAAAGTGTCTTTATTTGCAAAATAAAATAGAAAGGCCAAATTACCTTTCTATAAAAATTACTGTTGTTAACATTAATGAATGTAATTTGAAATTAAATTAAGTTTTTATCTCTATTTACAATAACCTCATCGTCAACATTTTTCGTATAGAACTTGAGTGTTCCCGTGATTCCCATTGGTTCAAGTGCCAAAAACTGTGACATTGCATCATGCTGATTACGAGCTAATGTGTTGATAACAATTATTTCAAACGAGTTTTCACCAATTTCAAGATATTCACTTATATCAAATAAATATTCTGGAGCTATTTTGACTCCCGCTAACTTTCCATTAACGATTACTTCAACAATTTCATATGCTTCACTAATTTCTAATAAAACATCTTTAGTTATAAATGAATATCTAAAATGATACTTGACAGCACCCGAAAAACACGGATAACGATTCATTAAATTAGTGTTTAAATCAGCTTTAAAATTTACTCGATATTTAGTTTCGTTAAATGCTCTTAAAGAAATTTCAACATCATTTACATTTCCTAACTCACTTTTTTTCGCTGGTATCAAATCATTACTCTTACCACTTACTAAAATAAGCGATTGATATGGTGCTAAATGCAGATTAAAAATCTGTTGTTGCCCTTCAATTTTACTAGCAAATTTATAAGTTTGATTACTAAAGGCATCATATATCATTAATGATTGGTCTGTTTTAAGCATTATCTGACTATTAATATCAGAATAAATACTTTCATTATTAAACATATATATATCACCATCATCATGTTGATAATGATAAAAAACTAGTTTCTCTTCCATATGATCAATTAAAATTTCTGAGTAATCATTTAGTTCTCTAGGTAATTCTTGAAGTGACAGCACTAGTGCACCTTCAACTTCCTCATCTTCAGGAAAAGCATCAATAAAAATAACTTTACTTTTTAAGCGCTTGATTGTCTGTAATAAACAATCTGGTAATCTTTTAGCATACGGAACTACTAAGACTTCAAAATCATAGCCATTGATTTGATAAACATCTTCTTTAATCATCGCTTCCATCAAATAATCTTCACTAATAACATTGCAATCAATTTGATTTTGTTGTAAAACTTTTAACACTTTTTGAATTAACATATAGTCCCCAGACCATTCTGCAAAAGCATGATATAAAACTCCAACTTTACAGATTTGATGTCCATCACTCATTAAATTACATAATCGGTTAGCATAGTTAGCAAAATAATGAAAATATGGATATTGTGGATTATTTCCATGTGCATAAAAATGCGGTGGACAATCCCAATCAGGAAATTCCTTAGGGTCAAATGCATGTGGCACAATTAAATTAACTCCATGACTAATCATATGATCAGTTATCCACTTCATCATTTTCAATCCTTCAACCCAGCCATAAGCTCCAAATGCCTCGCACATCAAACGACCATTTTTATTTTTATCTAATTTTGCTGCAGAAGCACCTAATTTACACAGTGCATAATGATAAAATTCTCCATCACTGCCACCAGTCGAAAAAGCTGTGTGATGATAATCCATTCCAGGAACAATCTGTCCTCCGATAATATCGATCCCCGCCATTGTTTGACCAGCAATGCTCCGGAAATAGTGACCTGCCCCATAACCTAAACGGCTATGAGCATTATTATCTTCAATTACATGTCCAACATAGTCAATTTCTTTTTCTTTACACCAGTTTCCTATAACCTGACTAAAATTTTCACTATACAAATTAGAAATGATATTCATATAAGCATAGCGTACCATATTAGCTGTACTGCTCATCCCTTGAAATAATAAAACAAGGTTATTTAAATCAAAATCTATCTCCTTTAACTTCATTAAAACATTTTCATTCCATGGCAAAGGCATATTATAACGACCAATTGAAGCGTTAGGTCCTTTAGTATTACCAAAACGGGGTTCATCAGAAAAAAAACCAACGATAGTTTTACCAAACTCATGATAATAATGATCATAATGCTTTTGATATACTTCATCAATCAATACTTGAGTGGCCTCTTTTTTCATCGGATCTAAGTATTCTTCCGTAACCGCTTCATCTCCTACCATTGTTACATATAAAACAAAAATACTATAATTAACATTATTTTCTAATGATACAGTCAACACATTATCCTTAACCTGATTTGTTATATCAATCAAATCAGTTTCATTAAAACCATCTTTTACAGAAATATCATTTTTTGCTAAAACAACTCTAAAAATTTGATCCTGCTGGTGCCTTTTATTATTCATAAAAGTACGCATATCAACAATCGGTTTCAAATTAAGCTGCGCAAACTTTTGATTCCCCGCTATATCATAACGACGATAATTTAAGTATCTTTTCCTCAATGCTTCTGGTACTTTACCATTGGCATAACCTGTTGGAAATCTAGCATCGTCTAAGATCCATATCTTCATATCATTCTCTTTAGCCTTTTCAATAATAAAATCTAAAGATTGCCACCAGCCTTTTTCTAAAAATGCTGGATGAGGTCTTGATTCAATACAAAAGTCATTAATTCCCTGCTCTTTCATTTTGGTAATATATTCGTCAATTTTATTATTAGATTCCCCATGTTGCCAAAAAAAAGGAAATAAATTATGATAGCTGGAACTATTTAAATTTTTTTCTACTACTCTCATAAATTCCTCCTTAATTAGCTATACATCTAATCATAACACTATCTAAATCAACATTACTTTCAAGATTATCTAAGCTGATTTGATAGTCACTAGAATTTGTAACTACCATCATTGTAATCATATTAAGTCCACTTTTTAACATATACGTCTGGTCAACTTTAATAATCGGCTCACCTTCAAATACTTTTTGCCCAATCTCTTTTATTTTAATAAAACCAGCTCCATTTAGAGTAACCGTTTCTAGACCAATATGTACCAAGATTTCAACACCATGTGTGTCACGAATGCCAAATGCATGTAAAGTATCTGCAACTAGAATCAACTCACCTGTAACCGGTGCACAAATATCACTACCACTAAATTTAAATGCAACGCCTTCTCCCATTAATTTAGTTGCAAAAGTATCATCAGGAACTGATTCAATTGAGACACTTTTTCCAACCACCGGAGCTTTTATTTCAATTTGTTGTTTCTTTTTTTTAAATCTAAACATTTTTTCTCCTCATAGAACTAATCTTCTAGGAAACAGAAGATTAATTATTTATTTTTCAGGATCAGCAGCAAAATAAGTAATTATTGCTGATACTACCAATGCAATCAAAGCCGTAATAATAAAACCATAAAAACTAACATCAATTCCGTTAGGATTGATCATCGCTGGAATTCTAAATAAACCATCACCACCAAGTGAATACATTTTTCCACCTAAAGCTCCTAAGATTCCACCGGCAATTCCCCCACCAATCCATGCTGCTACAAAACATTTGATTTGTGGTAAAGCGATAGAGTAGATTGTTGGTTCTGTCACTCCACATAAACATGATGCCATATTTCCAAATCCTAATGAGCGTTTCTCAGGATCTTTCATCTTAATTGCATATCCTAAAGAAACGCCAGCTAAAGCCCAAACTGTCAATCCTAAGATTGCATTGATTGGATCATAGCCCATTGTAAATAAATTATTTAATAATACTGGAATAAAAGCACTGTGTAATCCTAATAAAACCATTAACTGCCAAAAAGCACCAAACAAAATTCCTCCTAATATTGGACTAAATCCAAATATCGATACTACCGCAGTTGATAACCAGCTAGAAACTGTATTCATGACTGGACCAATAGCTAGCCAGCTAAGCGGTACTGTGATCATTAAAACTATTACAGGCACAATCATTAATTGCAACATTGTCGGAATAATTTTTTTAGCAAAATATTCTATTTTTGCAGCAATAAACGAAGCTAAAATAATTGGTAATAAGGTTTGACTATAAGACATATTTGTAATTGTTAAGCCCATAAAATGATGTGCTGTATCCCCTGCTAAAGCATTTACTAAATCCGGATATAACAGTGCTGCACCAATTGTCGCTGTTACATAAGGATTACATTTAAATACCTTACCAGCCGAAAAACCAACAATGATTGGCATAAAATATAATAATGCATCCGCTGCCGCATATAAGGTCAAATAATTTCCATCAGTTTTTGTCATCCAGCCAAGGGTTACACAAATCGTCAATATTCCTTTGATAATCCCCCCTGCAACCATTGGCCCTATCATTGGCATAATACATCCACTGATTACTTTGAAAAAACGATTAAACAAATTGCCTTTTTCTTCAACTTTATCCTCAGTTGCTTTTTCATCACCCTTAAAGCCTAGTTCTTGATTAACAAATTTAATTACCTCATTAACATGGGTACCAATAATCACCTGATATTGACCTCCCTTATTCATAACTCCTTTTACATCCTTAATTAGCTTGACTTCTTCACTATTTGGTATACTATCATCTTTTAATACAAATCTTAAACGGGTCATACAATTAGTAACACCATTAATATTTTCTTTTCCCCCAACTGCTCTGATTACCTCTTTAGCTAACTGCGTGTAATCTACTTTTTTAGCCATAACTACATCTCCTCTTTAAAATATTTTTACTTGTCTTATTTTCGACATATTCATAATAGCAAGTTAAACGGTTACAAATAATATCTAATCTTGGCAATGATATTATCCTATTTTGCTTAGCGAAGATTGTGATTACGATAAATACTAGGTGTTATTTTAAATTTTTCCTTAAAAATTTTATAGAAGTACGTAATATTTTCATAGCCAACTTCCTGCATTATTTCAACAATTGGCAAACTGGTAGTCTTTAAAAGATTGGCCGCTGCTTTTAAACGTTCTTCTTGAATCAACTGTTTAAAAGTAGAGCCCGTATGTTCTTTGATCAACTTACAAATCTTATAATCTGGCTGATGAATCTGTTTAGCTAACACTGATAACGATCCTTCTTGGTAATTAAGTGTAATATATTTTAAAATAGAGATAACAACTAGTTTATTATAATTATTACTCTCGTATGTCTCAATCAAGTGTGGATTATTCATCAATTCTGTCAACAATAATCCCACTAATAATTTTAATGTAAAACTATGATTTAATTGTTGCTGGTATATATTAGTTATTATTGCCTCAATATGATTACGGACAATTTCATTATTACTAACCTTAAAAATTAAATATTCACCCTTATTATCATATGAATACAAAGCATCAAAAATAAAGCTAAAAACCTCGTTTTGTTCTTCTGCCATACCTGATAAAAATTCAAGAAACTCTGGTTTAATAATAAAATTAAAAATAATGTCATTTTCATTAGTGTATTTAATTGCATGTTCAATATTTTGATTTAGTAATAATAATTCTCCTTGTTTAATCACAATCTCTTGATCATCAATTATAGTAACCATTTCACCACCATAAACATACATAAACTCTAAATAATTATGACGATGCTTTGGATATTCACAAAAACGTGCATGTTTACGAACAGCAAACTGCTGATTAGCTTTTAATAATTTATCAGCATCAACTACATTTGACTGTTCACTTATAAAAATACTTTTATCAATTCCTACAAAACCATTTAAATTATTAATTTCTTCATCACTAAAACAAACTAATCGTTCCATAATATCTTCTCTGATCATTTCATCACCTCTATTAGTAAACGCTATCATATCTATACTTTATATTCTAACAATATAAAAATAAGATACTATAACGTCTATTTAGTAATTTACTGACGAAACTTTAGATTTAGTGATATAATAAAAAAGATAAGGAGGAAAACGATGGATAGTTTTAAATTAGATCATTTTTTAAGAACATATAGTCGAACAGAAATCAAACATAAAAATGGATTTGCAACTCAATATGCAACTAAAGGTAAATATCGTTTAATCAATAATATCTATCAATTTAATACCGATAATGTGCCAGACTCCGATACTATTATAGTCTATAAAAATCAACGCTTTGATGATGTTCCAACTCACGTCCACGATCATATTGAAATAAATTATATGTACTCTGGAAGCTGCAGCCAAATTATCGATGGGCATGAAGTTATTTTAAAAAAAGGACAAATGACTTTAATTGATACCAGAACGCCACATGCAATTGGCTATACTGATGAAAATGATATTTTGATTAATTTCATTATCAAAAAAGATTATCTAAATAATAGTTTCTTTTCTAAATTAACTGATAATAACTTAATTACATCATTTTTCATTAATGCAATTAATCAAGATAACACAGATTTAAATTACTTGATCTTTAATACAGAAAATAATCAACGATTGCAAATGTTTATTCTTGAATTTATCTATGAATACTTTTATCCAACCTTAAATTCAACCGAAATAAAAAAAAGTCTTTTTGTCTTAATTATCTTAGAAATGATCAATACTCTAGATACCTCTATCAACTTAGAATCCATTACTAAATCCAGTACAATCATCATTTTAGCATTACAATATTTAGAAAAAAATTTCCTTACTTGCAGCCTCGATTCAACAGCTAAGTATTTAAACATCAATCCTTGTTATCTAACAACATTATTGAAAAAGAATTTCAATTATTCTTACAAAGAATTAATTATTAAATTAAAAATGCAGTACGCATCAAAACTGCTGCTCAATAGTAGTTATTCAATTGACCAAATAGCTCATGAGTGTGGTTATCAAAATCTAAGTTTCTTCTATAAAAAATTTAAAGAAACCTATTATTGTTTACCAAAAGAATATCGTAACAGAAACAAAAAAAGATAGAAAAATAGTGAGGTTAATTTCAAAATTTCTATCTTTTTAATTTTATTAACAAACTTTTGATTTCATCTAAAGATTTGTTCTTTAAAAAACATCTCTGATTACTTTTAATTTATACGCTGTCAATTAACTTAATGATAATCTGGTTATTTTTACTAATCCTTTTTATCTCTTGATATCTATTATTAATTTTAATTTGATAGTTTACTTTTTTTACCGGAACTACTAATTCCCAATTAATTTCATGACCACATCGATGCCAAGAAGAAGTAATCAGCCCTTGTTTAGTATCAAGTTGACATGTAAAATCATTTACTTTTTTGGAAAAATAGGGATTAAATACTATATGATCGAATCCAACTGCCTGATCAGTAATCTTTATACCTGCCAATCCTTGATAATACCATTGTTGATAGCTTGCAAACATTGCATGATTCAATGATAAATGTTCACCAACAAATAATTCTGCTAAAACCTGATTACCACTTTTAAGCATTTGTTGATAACTTGGTGCCTCTTTACGCAATAACCAGTTTTCGATTACCTCATCATATCCGTATTTAGATAAAATTTCATAACTTAGAGCCATCGCAAAAATACCACTATTAAAGACATAATCATCCTTTTTTACTTTCTCTACAAATAAAGCACATAATTTTTTAGGATCATCCAGCCCTAATTCAATTGCAAAAGCATAACCACTTTGACTTCCTTCACCAAAACTACCATCAGAATTTTTAAACTTATTTATCGTAAGTATCTTGAGTTCTTGATATCGCTGTTGATAAAAAACAGTATCTTTTTTAATCGCTTGATAAATTAAAATATTATAGCGTAAAAATAATAGTACCGTGCAGTAACCTAATAGAAGTTTATCCGGTGTTGGTTTGCGAAATTGACCAGCAATTAAAATACTCCCATGATCCCCTAAACAACACTCAACTAGTTTATTCAAATTATAATCTAGCAAATAATCCAATTGTTTTTTTAAGTATGGGTATTCTTGCTTGAGTAAACTCAAATCGCCATAATACTGATAATGTTTATAGACAAGATATGGATAAACTAATTGCCATAAAATCGGTCCCTCTCCTTTTGCTGTACCATTAGATTGAATTCCCATATATGGAGCAGTTTCAGGAATTCCACCCATGGCAGTTTGTTCAAATCGAAAATCTTTAATAATCTTTTTATATAATTTATCTAACTCAAAAGTATATAGATTTGAAGTAGCAAGGGCTACCATATCCCCCCCATAGCCTAAACGCTCACGAGCACAATCCTCAAATGTTCCATGAACATTATTTAATTTAGTTCTTGTGGCAGCATCATATAATTGTTGTAACTCTTGATTATCAACTGTAATTTTGGCAATTTTTTTTAAATCCGTATGCACATACGTTGCATAGATCTGTTGCAACTGGGTCAATTCAATTCCAGTAATCCGAACAAAGCGAAAAGAATGATACGTAAACTTATTTGTAAACTGATTATACCCCTCCTTACAAATAAGACGATCTGTTTGAATCGCTATTGCCGGAGCCCCGGTCCCTCCGGCAATTACATGTTCACCAATTCGCTCCCCTACACTCCCAGCTAAACAAGTAGAATAGACTAAATGATTGTCTACCATGGCTTCACTATACTGCAATACTATTTCTTGGTTTTTATGGGCTGTACAAGCAAAATTAATAAAACCTGAAATCATTTTACCAAAATCAACGATTATCCCATCACTTTGATTAATGAATGATTGTGGTAATATATCACCACATCGCTTGATTTTAGGAATTTCGCTTAAAACTAAATTACGTTTACAATCATCTATTTGAACTTGGGCATAATAATTTGCTTCTAAATTATTATCGACCGTTTCGCCAAGATAAAGATTATTGAAAAGGCGTTTACCATTTCCTAAAATCCAGCTTGAATCACTAGTTAAAATCACTTTATCATCGTTAACTAAATCCAAGATAAATCGTGGCTGCCCCACTTCAGCTAAATTATTTCGTAAATTGTACTTACCAAATAATTTTAATGGTGCTGGATTATACATCCCGTTACCAAGTTCTACTTCAAGAATATTAGTACCAATCTTTAAAAATTGACTTACATCATAAACATCATAATAGACACACTTTTTAAAATTTGTCCAATCACAATTAAGCTCATCCTGACTAATTCGACGTCCATTTAAATACACGATTGCATATCCTAAAATACCTATATAGATATAACTGCTGTTGATTTCATTTACAACAAACTCTTTTTTCATCAGCGGATTTGGCTGCTTTAAATAATATTCGTTATCTTCTTGCCCATAATCAATCTCTGTTCCTTTGATCCAATAGCCGTGAAATTGATAATTTGACTTTTCCATATAAAGTTCTATCTGTACGAGAAAACTAAATAGTTTCTTGTACAGATCCTCCTTTATTTTCTAAAGCAGCTTCCTCTTTAATCAATTGATTATCAGCGATTCGCACAAACGGCAGCCAGATCAGTACCACTACAATCAGACAAACAATTTGTAAAATTGATCCTGCAATACTTCCCGTTGCTAAATATCCACTAATAACTAATGGTGTTGTCCATGGAACTTGAGCCAATCCTGTACAAACTGGCACTAAGCCAGTCGCAAAAGCAACATATGAAATTAAAATAGACACTACATTACTAATAATAAATGGAATAAAATAAATTACATTCATCATTAAAGGAATCCCAAATAACGTCGGCTCTCCCACATTAAAGATATATGGTACACCAGCAATTTTTTTCATTTCTTTATAACGTTTACTTTTTGCAATTATCACAATAGCAATAATAGCCCCTACTATTCCAATTCCAGCAAAACTATCCCAAAAACTTTGGTTAATAATATTAACAGGTGTCCCTCCAGCCATTGAAACAGTTTTATTTGCATCTTGTAGTACTTGGAAAATTGGTGTCATTACACCATTAACAATCGAATCACCATGAATTCCAAAAAACCATAACAATTGTGAAAACATTTTAACAATAACGACTCCAATCAACGAACCACCAACTTTTTGTAATGGTACACCTAAAATAAAATTAAAAACAGCTAAGGCACTACCACCATCAAATGCATCAATAGTCAAACGTAATAACCAAAAAATAAAGATTACTACAAATGATGGTATAATTGATTCAAATGGTGCTGCTACTGCCGGTGGCACCGCTGCAGGCATTTTAATTTTAATTCCTTTATCATTAATAAATTTATAAACTTTAGCTGAAATGATTGAAATAACAATAGATAAAAAAATTGTTTGTGCCCCTAAATAAGTAACACTAATAAAATTACCAGTATCATTAGCACCAAATGGTACAAGTAACATAAATGCCACCACAGAAGTCATTGTTACTTGAATTCCATTAATTCCTAATTTATCTGCTAATGAACGAGAAATCGACAATAAAACTAATAAACCGCCAATTCCTAAACTTGCATCATTAACTAATGCTAACTTACCTTGCCATACTGCAGCCTCTAATCCCGTTATTGAAGAAACAAAATCTGTAAATGCTGGAATTGGAAAAAAGCAATAATTAAAAAGATTGAGGCAATAAATGCAAACGGCATATATGCCAACATTCCATCTTTGATTGCATTAATATATAAGTTACCACTTAACTTAATTGATACTTTACCAAGTATTTCTTGTAATTTATCCATAAAAGTGAGTTCCCCTTTCATATTTATATCCACTTTCGTAATTGATTGGCCATATCACTAATTACACTATCATTATAAGTAGTTGAAAGCGCTTCGACAATGTCATATTTCGCTTTATAGACTATCAAAATTCGACTAAACACAGTATACTTAATTAAAAGGAGTTGAAATTATGAACTATCAAGAATTAGAAAAAGTATTACAAGGACCCCTTACCTATACTAATACAAGTGACAAAAAATTAATCGAACATTTTCAAGAAAAGTTTAAAATGGTTCCCTATAATAATGATTTTTTGTTTATTTTTCATCATGAACGTGAATTTGAAAACAAAAATCATATTATTTCTCTACATCAACGAAATAGTGGACGAGTACCAATGCATATTTTTCATTATATCGTTATTACCTATGTTTACTCAGGGACTATGATTATAACAGTAGAAAATGATACTGTTACCTTAAATGCTGGAGATGTTATTATTTTTGATAAGCATGTCCCCCATAGTGTTGCTCCAACCAGTGCAAACGATCTTGGAGTCAATATTGTTTTAAATGAAAATTATTTTTCTAAAAAATTTATAAATCATCTTCCTAATGACCAATTGATTTCTAAATTTATGATTGAATTAATGAACAGCCAAACTAATCATAATCACTATTTACTTTTCTATACCAAAAAAGATCATCTAATTACAAACTGTATCCAAAATATTCTTTGTGAACACTTTGAACCTGCTGTTTGTTCTGATGATCTGATTGATAACTTTATTATGGTTTTGATTACTCATTTAGTTCGTAAATTTCAATATAATACGAATCTAACTGTCAGTATGTTTAAAAATGAACAACTGATGGATGATATTTTAAATTATATCCACAGCCATTATAATGAGGGGAGCCTTAATAAAATGTGCCATGATTTTGGTTACGATCCCTCATATACAAGTAAATTAATCAAACAATTTTCAGGAAAAACTTTTAAACAGCTCGTTAATGAAGAACGGATGAAAAAAGCCGCTATTTTACTTCAAAACCATGAACTGCCCATTTATGAAATAGCCCACCAAATCGGGATCAATAACTTGACTTCTTTTTATCGTAGATTTCAAGCATATTACCAGTGTACTCCTCAACAATATCGGGACCGTTACGACTAATCTCTTATAATAAAAACATATAAACTAGACTAGGTATTGTGAATATTGCTAACATCGTTGATATAAAAACTGTCTTAGCAGCTAAAAATTCGTCTTGACCATTGCTTCGAGCAAATAATACTGCTCCGTTAGCTACTGGCATTGCTAAAATAATCAATGTAATTCCACGTATCATCGAATCTTTGATAAACAATAAAATAACTGGATAAAACAATATCGGGATAATTAAATCAATTAATAATGTAAATAAGTACACTGTATAATCACTAAATATATCTTTTAAATGATATACTGATAATGTTGCCCCAATAACTAACATTGCTAAGGGAGTAGTCATCATACCAATAGAATTAATGGGTTCAACTATAACATAAGGGAAAGTAAGCTTAAATGTATAAATTAATACAGCTAATATAGACGATATTACCCCTGGTGAAAATATCTTTTTTAAGTCAAATGAAGTCAACTTATTTTCACCATAATTAATTGCAACGATTCCTAATGTAAATAATGATAAATTAAAACCCATATTAATTATCGCTGTAGCTAAAATTGCTTCACTTCCAAAAATTGATTGCATTAATGGGAAACCAATAAAGCCTACATTAGGGTACATGATCATAAACAAATATAAACCTTGATTAGTTTTAATTCGTCTAATCATTAAAAATGCTGCTACTGGTAAAATAATAACTAAAATGAACATAGCAATAATAATATCTTTTAAAGGTAAAGCTGGAGCATCTATTGAATTCATCACTGATGATAAAATCATACATGGCATTGTGAGATTTAAGACCAGATTAGTTAATTGTTGTACAAACATCCCTCTAAATAGTGACGTCTTGCCAAGAAGATAGCCAATCCCAATTAAAATAAATAACTGTATCAGTTGAATGATAACTACAGTAATATCCATTATTTATTACCTCATTAGTCAAGTAATGCTTCTTTTTTAGCTTGTTCTTCTATAAATGCCTGCTTATCCTGAGCTTTAAAAAATGGATAATAGATCAACCCTGTCAGAAGCAATAAAACAACTTGTAATAAAGCCCCTTGCCAGCCACTGATCATAAACCCTGAAATTACAGCTGGAATAGTATATGGCAGATTGATTCCATTGATCATTGGCACTAATCCTAAATAAATTGCTAAATAAGTTACTATCCCCACTGATACATTCGCTAAAATAAAGGGAATCATCATCATCGGATTTAAGACGATTGGAAACCCAAAAATAATTGGTTCATTGATATTAAATAAAGATGCACCTATTCCTAATTTTCCCAAAGCTCTATATTGATCAGATTTCGCTTTAAATAAGCATAATAACGTTAAACTCAAAGTTGCCCCTACTCCACCTAATTTAACGAAAAAAGAAATAAATTGATAATTAACAATATGCGGCATTGCTAGACCAGCTTCGAAAGCAGCAAGATTTTCTGCTGATTGAGCAAACCAAATTGGATTCATGACAGATGAAACAATACTTGAACCATGTAATCCAAAACACCAGATCACCGCTTCAACTAAAAGGACTAAGATCGTGGCTGGTAAAGTTCCTCCCAAAGATTGCAATGGCTGTTGCAAAATTGTAAAAACAAATGTTTGGGCAGAACCAAAATCAGTCATTGCAAATCCCATTCTTAAAATATTAAATAATAAAATTATTAAAAAGGCAGGAATAACTGCTGCAAAAGCACTTGATACATTTTGAGGCACAGAATCTGGCATTTTAATAGTAAATCCTTTTTGTACGCACCAACGATAAATCTCTACTGCAAGAGCTGCTGCTATCATACAAACAAATAAACCTTGCGCACTAAAATTGTCTAACGGCAATCCCTTTACATTTTCAACAGTAACAATCACTGGTGTCAATAATAAAATTCCAACAAAAGATAATGCAATAGCTAATTTACTATCTACTTTATAATAATTAGCTAATGATTTAGCCATACCAATAACTACGAAAATAGCCATTAATTTAAAACTTACTTGATACGGCAAATAGAAAAAATCCATCCACCCAGCACCAAAGGTGCTTTCCATAAACTCAGTATATCCATTGAAAGGTAAACTAGTGAATAATAAGAAAATAGACCCTGCAATTAAAATTGGAGTTGATCCAAAAAAACCTTCCTTAATTGCACTTAAATATCGATTTGCTGTCATTTTTTGTGCAATTGGTGCAATCGCATCACCAATCTTATCCATAAAACGATCCATAATATCCTCCTAAATATGGTTTTTAATTAATATATTTTTATTTGAAATATCTTTGACTGTAGTCTTAAATAAACGATCTTGTAAAGTTTCTTTTTTTAGTAGCAGCATTCCTATTGAAATAAGCGAAAGATACATTGTGATATCATTACTAATTTCAATTAAACTATAACCACTAAGCAAACTTAATAGTTGTGCAACTAACCTTCCTCCTGAAGTTAAAATAAGGAGCACAAATAATTGACGTTTAACTAAAAATTTTTTTCCCTTATTATTAATCTTAAGATCCATTAGTCTTTTTCCGAGAGTCTGACCCGAATAAATCCAGCAAGGTATATATAAATAATAAAATCCGAGTAATAAAAGACTGAGCAATGCTGCTATGATGGCAATTTGATGATTTAATAAAAAGATATTTTGTGTCATCTGCTTTATCGTTATTAATGATATTATTGAAATTGGCAGTGATCCCAATAATGCTCCAATATACAAATCGACTAGAAAAGCAATTCCCCTTTTTAATAGTAAACTATTTTGTTTCATTATTTTTCATCCCCTTATAAGAAGTGTCATAACCATTTGAAGCAATAACTTGCTTATACCAGTCAAAACTTTTCTTCTTACTACGTTTTAGTGTTCCCATACCCTGATCATCTTTATCCACATATATAAAACCGTAGCGTTTTTTCATCTCTCCAGTACCTACTGAAATAATATCGATTGGACCCCAACAAGTATAGCCAATGACATCAACTTCATCTATTTCGATAGCATCACGCAATGCATCAATATGGCTAGCTAAATAAGCAATTCGATAATCATCATTGATTGTTCCATCTTCTTCTATTTCATCGATTGCGCCTAAACCATTTTCAACAACAAAAAGTGGTACTTGATAGCGATCATATAATTCATTTAACGATAATCTTAAGCCAAGTGGATCAATTGGCCAGTTCCAATCATTTACTGATAAATAGGGATTATCCCTTGTGACTTTGATTTCTGAATCTTTTGAATACGAAGCAATTGATGAAAAATAATAACTAATTGCAATATAATCCACTTTACCAGCCTGTAAAATTTCTTCATCCCCTTTTATCGTTATAAAATTACCATTTAATCTCTTTGCTTGAGCTCGGCAAGTATTAGTATAATGCCCCCTAACCATTACGTCACTATAATAAAAATTAGGCAGCATCGAAAGACGTTTTGCTAATTCGTCTTGCGGTCTACACGTTGCTCCATAAGTCATTGGATACTGCAACATACATCCAATTTTAAATTCCGGATTAATTCGATGTCCTAAAATTACTGCTTTCGCACTTGCAATCATCAAATGATGAGAAACCTGTAACTTTACATCACCATGATTTTCTCCCGGCTGATAAATGATTCCTGCTTGATGATAAGGCATCTCTTGATTCATTACCTCATTAATTTCATTGAATGTCATCCAGTATCTTACTTGCTCTCGATATCTGGTAAATATAACTTCACAAAAGCGTTCAAAAAAATCAATTAACTTTCGATTACGCCATGATCCATATTTTTGAACAAGATAGAGAGGTGTTTCATAATGTGATAATGTAACGATTGGCTCAATTTGATATTTAGCTAGTTCAGCAAAAACACGATCATAAAATTCTAAACCAGCCTGATTAGGTTCGTACTCATCCCCATTAGGAAAAATCCGGGGCCAATTGATCGACATTCGAAAACACTTAAATCCCATTTTAGCAAACAAGGCAATATCCTCTTGATAATGATGATAAAAATCAATTCCTTCATGACTAGGATAATAACAGCCTGATTGAACCCTATCATGAATTTCACGGGGAACTCCGTGACTCGATCCCATTTCGACATCAGCTATACTTAGTCCCTTACCATCCTCACGGTAAGCTCCCTCATATTGATTTGCGGCAGTAGCACCACCCCATAAAAAATTATCCTTTATTTTCATTAAAAAACCTCCTTACTAGCTTAATATACCAATAAGGAGGTCATTACTATATAGAAATTAAAGAGATTTTAACACTGTTTAAATTTAGATCATCTCAATATTAAAATTCATGAAACAGTGTTTCATTTTTCAATCCCATCATTAATGATGGGATTAGTCGAACTACGCAACGCTTCTAAATCTTTTGTAATCTTAATTTTATTATCATAATTTTGATCATAGTCTTCAAGAAAGAAAACTGAATACAAAATATCCAACATCAAATGTGTCGCAAGATGGGTACTAAAATCCCCAAGATTATGATATAAGCTTTCTTTTGTTGAAATGGTCAATTTACATGGTGCTAACTTAGCAAGAGTATTTTCACCAAATGAAGTGATTGCAATAATCGGAATCTTATTATTTTTACAAGTTTGAGCAATTTTAATTGTATTGATCGTTTCACCCGAGTAGGAAATAATAATGGCGATATCTCCTTTTGGAATACAGCTAACCTCATACAATTGATAATTTAAATTATTTGAAATTACTACATTCTTACCAATTTTCAACATCTTTTCTTTAAAAGACTCAGCTAAATTTAAAGCTGTTCCTGTAGAAAAAATATGAATAGAATTACTATTTTTTAATAACCGTAAAGCTTTTTGAAGATCATCATGATGCAACAATGTCATAGTATCTGTTACTGTATCTTCATATAAATGTGATATCTTATGAGCAGTCTTCATCATCGTATCATTACGATTAAAAGGAAAATTAGCATCAACCTTTCCATATTGTTGATCAAGATAATTCATTTCTTTTAAAAATTGTTCCTTAAAATCATCAAAACCTTTAAAATCAAGTTTCTTACACAAACGAATTACAGTAGCTGGTGAGGTTAAAGTTGCTTCGGCAATATTTCGAGTTGAATATTTATGAAGTTCCTTACCTAAGGTCAAGATAAAAGCTGCAATACTTTCTTCACCATCAGACATCTTTTCTTTTAAGTTTAATTTTTCAATTATTAACATTTCAATCATCACCTTTTTCTAATCCTATCATATTTAAACCATATATTTTAGTTAAATTTATAATAATCATAAAATCTGATGTCTAAAATTTAAATTATTGCGTTTATTGCTATGATAAAACAAATCACCTATAATAATATTATAAGACTAAGGGTAAAAGGGGTGATTTCATGTTAAAAGGTGATGGTGATACCTATATTTACATAATTGATAAAAATTATAAAATTTTGTATTGTAATGATAATGCTCTACAAAAATTCCCATGTGTTAAAGTTGGTGAATTATGCTATCATGCAGTTAGAGACGAAAAAAAGCCTTGTCATGATTGTCCATTACAGCTAAATAGTAATAGTACAAGACCTATTTTTTATAATCGCAAAATAAATCAATGGCAGGAAATCAATAGTGCTATTATTGATTGGTTAAATTATAAAGATGTTAATCTGATCATGATAAGAGATATTCAAGAAGAAGATAAAAACTTGTTTTACAATTTTACTAACCTTAACGCTTACGATGAATTATTTGAACTAAATATCACTCGTAACTTATATAAAATTCTTTATCATGTTCCTAATAAATATATTATTCCTCCGACTGAAGGAAAAATTAATACAATGATCAATCAAATAATCGATGAAGAAATGATTCACCCCGATGATCATGATAATTTTTTAAACTTTTGGGATCTTCCAAAACTTCATGAAACGTTTAGCTCTAATCAGCATCAAATTCTAAAAGGCTATTTCAGAAAAAAGAAAACAGATGGTAAATACTGTTGGGTCTTACAAACCGTTGTAGCTATTGAAAATTCCCAAATGAATGATGAAATCATCATGTGTTTTATCCAAGAAATAAATGAACCCCCAACTTTTCAGCAGCTTCCTGATAAAAAACAGTTCAATGAACTAACTGGACTTTATCAGACAAATTCATTTTTTCAAATTGCTGATAATTTATTGAAAACTGATACTTCCCATCAATATTGTATGGTCGCTATCGATATTGAACATTTCAAACTATTTAATGAATGGTATGGAATTGCAGCAGGTGATCTATTCTTACGTGCAATTGCTAAAGAACTTAAAACAATCAGTCAACAATTAAGGGGTATTGCCGGGTATTTATTAGGTGATGATTTTGCACTTTTAATTCCTTATCATAATAATCATACAAAAATGATTCTTGACAAATTAATGCACTACATTGAAGAATTTCAAGATAAAATTGGGTTTTATCCAGCCTTGGGAGTTTGCCTCGTTGATGATAGAAATATGCCTTCCCAAACTATTTATGACCGAGCAGTCATCGCCCTTACATCAATAAAAGGAAATTATGCTAAACGAATTGCCTACTACCAAGATAAAATGCAATTACAAATGGAGGAAGAACATAAACTGCTCCTTGATTTTCAAAATGCTATTGAAAACAACGAATTTACTTTTTATGCTCAGCCAAAATGTAATATTCAAACTGGAAAAATTGTTGGGGCTGAAGCTCTGGTTCGCTGGCAACATCCTAAAAAAGGAATTATTCCTCCTAATGAGTTTATTCCAATTCTTGAAAAAAATGGCCTAATTGGCAAAATGGATTATTATATTTGGGATTGTGTGTATAAACATCTTCGAAAGTGGATCGATAATGGACATAAGGCAATTCCTATTTCCGTTAATGTTTCACGAATTGATATGTTTACTCTCGATGTAGTTAAATGTTTCAAAGATTTAGTAAACAAATATCAAATTAATCATAATCTAATTGAAATTGAGATTACTGAAAGCGCCTATGTTGAAGAATATGATAAAGTCAAAACAATAATAAAAGAATTACGACAAGAAGGTTTTTTAGTTTCAATGGACGATTTTGGCAGTGGTTATTCATCCCTCAATATGCTCAAAGATATTAATGTCGATGTTTTAAAAATTGATATGAATTTTTTAAACATGAATGAGCAAAGTAGTGATAAAGGAATTGGTATTTTAGAAGCAATCATCAATATGGCTAAATTAATGGGGCTTAGAGTCATTGCTGAAGGAATCGAGTCCAGCCAGCAAGTTGAACTTCTTTTAGATTTGGGCTGCCTATATGCTCAAGGCTATTACTTTTACAAACCAATGACTAGCAAACAATTTGAAGCAATTATTAAAAATGACGATAAGGTTGACTATCGTGGTATCCAGGCAAAGCAAATCAATTATATTAGTATTAAGACCTTAGTTGATCATCATGTATTGAGCGATGCCATGTTAAATAATATTTTAGGTGGTATTGCATTTTTTGAATTTGATGGTCATAATATAGAACTTTTAAACGTTAATCAAAATTATTGTAAAATTGTTGATGAAAGTGGCGTTGATGTTGAAGAAAAGCGACTAAAAATATTAGAAAATATTTATGAGCCTGATCAAACTATTTTTCTCGACCTATTTGAACAAGCTACAGTCCACCTAATCAATGGTACGAAGGGACAAATCCGTTACTTAACTGCTAAGGGCACTTATAAGTGGTTAAATATTTATTTATTTTTGTTAAAAAAACTGGATCACTCGAATTTGTATTATGCGCAGGTTTCTGATATTACTGAACAAAAGAAAAAAGAAAAACAGTTAGAATCTTCTCAAAAAGCTCTAGCTGCTGCCGTTCATATTTCAGAAAACGATGATTCTTTTATGAATTTAGCTGAAGAAAATAAAGCCTTAGCTTCCTCCATTTTTTCTCAAATGTCACCCGGAGGCATGATTGGCGGTTATTGTGAAGATGGCTTTCCACTTTTCTTCGCTAATGATGCCTTAGTCAAATTACTCGGTTATGAAACTTATGAAGAATTCGCAATAGCTATCAAGGAGCAGGTTATTAATACAATTCATCCTGATGATCGTGAACAAGTAGCTAAAGATATTGGTTCCAATTACTATTCTGGATTAGAATACACTACAACTTATCGAATGCCTAAAAAAGATGGTACTTGGTTCTGGACGCTTGATAAAGGGAAAGTTATTGAAACAGAAGATGGACGATTAGCGATTGTCAGTGCCTGTATTGATATTTCAGAAACCATTGCTGCTCAACAAAAACTAGCTAAACACAATGAAACACTACAAAAAGTAAATCAGGAGCTTTATTATTTGAATAATAAATTACCTGGCGGTTATCATCGTTGTGCCGATACACCTGATTATGATTTTATTCATATTAGTAATCGCTTCTTAGAATTTTTCAACTATACCCGGCAAGAGATAAAAGAACTTTTTAATGATAAATTTATAAATATGATTCATCCTGATGATCGTGCTAAAGCAGTTCGTACAACTGAAAATTTATCTCAGCAAGATGAATCGTTCGACTTAGAATATCGGATGCTTGCTAAAGATGGATATATTTGGGTAATTGACCAGACATCTGTATTAGAATATAATGGCACAAGATTTTTTCAAGGGGTTGTTACTAACGTTACTAAAAATATTGAATTACGTAATCAAATGCAGCTATTAGAGAAATACTCTCCTGTTGATATTGTTTTAATAACTTGTAGAAAAAATAATGTAAAACATACAATCATTACTAATGGTCTAATTTCTAAATATGGTTATAATAAAGAACAATATCAGCGATATCTTGATAATAAAGAATTTGAATATAACTTTAATCGTGATGCCTTTAAGATATTTGAACAAAATATTATTAAAGCCTTCAAACAACAAACAGACTATTACGAAATTCTATCAATTAATATTAATTCAAAAACAGTTTGGTTTAAAACTAGTTTTGAGTTTGTTAAAGCTGATGCAGAAGAAATCCAATACCTTTATATCTCTAGCGATATTACCGCATTTAAAGAAAAAGAGTATCATTAGCTAATTATTAATAAAATAAAGTAGACATTAAAATAAACCATATAGATTTATTTCAACGTCTACTTTTTATTTAATTTGCCATTTGCTACTTAAATCATTATACTTATCTAAACAATTCTTTCCTCTTAAAACAATACTGTCACGATAAATAACCTCATCACCATTTTCGTAATAACCTATAACAGTATGCTTTCCATCAATATAATCAGTTGTAAAAATAAAATTTGACTGATGATTTTCATCATATCCTGCCACAATCGTCGCTATTGATGCGCCAGGTCTACCACTTTTAGGATCTGTTAAATGCAACAACGTTGTTAAAACTCTCTCCAAACATTTGTTTGTATCAATATCAAGCCAATTCTTTAAATCTATCGGAATATATAAATAATCATTTACTTCTTTAATTTGAGTTTCATCAATATTATTTGCTTTTGAGCTTCGAAAATTAAATAACTGAATTATATTCCTCTTTGATTTTGTTTTAAAAACAAACATCATATTTCTTAGACCATCTATATCCATAATTGTTCTCCTTCTAATAAGTTATATATTTATTATATAACTTATTAGAAAATAAAAAAGCCTGATCATAATGATCACCGGCTTTCTATTATCCAATTGAAGCAACTATTGTAGTAACTAAATTATCAATACCATCCACTTGCTCAGTTTTCAAAGTTGACTTAATTGTGATTGGTTCGTTGATGATTTCCATATCCTTCATCGTCTCTAATTTAGTACGCATGTGTTTTGCGCATAATGCTCCCCATGTTCCATTTTCTAATAACGCTACACTTCTTTTCTTTAATGATAAAGCAATCATATCACTAAGGAAGTTTTCCATTGGTGGAAAAATTCCACTATTATATGTTGGCGATGCTAAAATCAAATGACTATAATGGAACACTTCACTAATTAAATTAGAAACATGCACTTTAGATACGTCATACATTCTAACATTTTTTACCCCGGCTTGCTTCAATTTTGAAGCAATTATTTCCATTACATTTTCAGTATTACCATAGATCGAACCATAAGCTAAAACAACACCTTTTTCTTCTGGTTCATATTTAGACCAACAATCATATTTGCTAACTATGTAATCAATATTATTACGCCATACAGGTCCATGAAGCGGACAAATTGTGGCAATTTCTAAACTACTAGCTTTTTTTAATAACATTTGAACTTGTGGTCCATATTTTCCAACGATATTAGCATAATATCTCCTAGCATCATCAAGCCATTCATGTTCAAAATCAACTTCATCATTAAATAAAGCTCCGTCTAATGCTCCAAATGTTCCAAAAGCATCAGCACTATATAATGTTTTATCATAACTATCGTATGTCACCATTACTTCTGGCCAATGTACGAGTGGTGCCATCACAAAAGTAAAAGTGTGTTTTCCTGTAGTTAAAGTATCATTCTCTTTAACTACTAACTTATTGATCTCAATCCCAAAAAATTGATCAATCATTGTAAATGTTTTAGCATTTCCTACAATCACGACTTCAGGATAACGATTTATCACTTCTTTTAAACATGCACAATGATCAGGCTCCATATGATTAATAACAATATAATCCAATGTTCTTCCTTGCAATGCTGTTTCAAGATTATCAAAAAATAAGTGTCCAATCGACCAATCAACCGTATCTAATAAAATGGTCTTTTCATCTAACACAACATAAGCATTATATGAAATTCCCCTTGGAATTGGAAAAATATTTTCAAATAAACTTAAGCGACGATCATTCCCGCCAATCCAATAAACATTCTCATTTACTTCTCTAATACAATTCATCATCACAGCCTCCTAAATCACTTTTAGTATAAACCTAATATTCTAATTTTACTAATATGATGCTTATATTATTTCCAAACCCTAAACTATTATCCCTCAAAGATTAGTTTAGCAGCTCCATATTAGCTAATATCTCATTTATTTTTTCTTCAATTTCTTCTTCACTTTTACCATCTAACTGCTCCAACAATTCTTGAATAAAAGGATCATTAAATGCCTCATCAGCAGTTTCAAGGCCAAAAGCATCCATTATCGCCCCTTCAATTTCTAGCGTTATCTCATCTTCAAAATAATCAATATCATATTGACTAATAAAATTCAAGACTAAGAAAAGAACATTTAAATTATTTACTACGATTCGTTGTGGTTTACCATAACGATTAGCATATTCAAGCAATCCATCAATTAAAGCTTCACCAATAATTTGTAAACTAGGAAAATCAACTTCTTTAATTAAATAATCGCTTTCTCCGGCAATTACGGCATAAACATTTAACTCATTGGTTTTATCTGTATTAGTCATTGGTAAACAGACAACATCAACACATAAACGTTCTGTATTTTCACGTTTAGTTTCAAGCTCATGTTCACCTAAATAGCCAAAATCATAGCGATTTAAGTCAATTTGTGGTTCATGAACAAAAATAGCACTCTCCTTAAATTTACCATCTTCAACATATATTTCAATAATTTCATCAGACTCACTACGATTTTGATCTTCTTTAATCCCATTTGCAAATTCTTTTAATAATTCTAAAATTACCCTTGCTTCCTCAACTTCTAATAAGCATGGAATATATCCCGCTTCATTACGAAAAGCAGCCAAATAGTTATCCTCATCTAATGCCACATCAAAATCAAGTTCCTGTTCAGATAATAAAATAGTCCAGCAGTTACAAAATGCATTATTTATTCCTTCATTAGCAAGATTATAAAAACCCTCTAGAAGATCATTATAAGTTTCAAATAATTCAATCACATAACCTTCTAATGTTTTTAAAATAACCCAATATGTAGTTTGGTTAGATACTAGTTTAATCACTTGATTATCAGTAAACTCACGTTTCTTCACTAATTCTTTTAACTGCTCTAAAATTTCAATAAACTCATTTTTTAACGGGCTATTATTTAATATTTCATCAACCCCTAACAATGATAAACAACTATTAATATCTTCTAGATCAAAATTAATATCCAGATCATCTCGACTTAATATAATTTCTTGATAACGTTCAATTCCCCCACAATCCTCTATCAAATTATTACCACAAAATTCAACTACAACAGGATAGTGCTCAACGCCCTCTAACTCTTGTTCAACCGTAATTAAAAGTTGCCAATCATCACCAAAGTCATAATGGTAGTAAATTACCATTTCTTTTTTTAAATAATCCGCAATCCGTTCAAGATTATCAACTATCTCAACGTCATCATTTATCTGATTTTCAATATCTGTTTCACCACCAGGAATCCAGATCCCTAATTCCTTGATCCTAAATTCATATAGATGATAATCTTCAAAACCAAATAAAGTTTGGATTAACTGATGCAGATCTTCAAAACTAATTATTGCAGGTATTTTAATACGTCGCCATATAGGATCCGTACACCCCTCCACATCTATCCTCAATTGATATCCATTCATCTTTTATCTCCTCAGTTCTATATAAACTATTATAACAAATTATATTATTGAAGTAACGCCTTTATATTGAGAAGATAAAAGGGATTTATAAATAATTATCACGCTCGACTATTTTCAACAATCAATGTTAAATGTTTTGTGAAATAACGATTATAAATCACAATAATTTGGCCAATAAATCCAGCAGATAATATTGTTCCTATCCCAATTCCAATAATTTTCCCCGCCAAACAGTATGTAGTAATAATTGTGACAAGCATCATTCCACAATCAAATAATAATTTTGTCTTACCAAACTCTTTGTCAATCACCTGGCTTAATGCTTTGACCATACCATCAGCAGGATTAGGAATTAAATCTAACGTTACAACAACATATGCTCCTAAAGCAGTAGCTAAAATAGCAATCGCTAATAGAACTAATGCAACAGGTAATGAAGTAACTGTAAAATTTAATAAGTTATTATAAAAATCTAAAACATATCCCATAAAATAAGAAAATGGAATTTGTAATAAAACTTTAAAATCTAATTTCTGATAAATCAATAATTGCACTCCAACAAAAATAATATATAAAATAGTTGTTGCCATCCCTAATGATAAATTGGTCATTTCACTAATTCCAAATGGAACTGAATTAATTGCCGCAACCCCTAAACCAGTTTTTGTATTTAAAACAATTCCAAATCCTAAAATCAATATTCCTAAAAAATATA
>ENA-OWYJ01000112-OWYJ01000112.1-human-gut-metagenome-genome-assembly--contig:-NODE-112-length-26775-cov-12.7687_pt1 | contig 26775 bp, 29 predicted proteins | sample MGYA00249749_ERZ652084 | MGnify/ENA primary metagenome ERZ652084 (study PRJEB26925, sample SAMN05827239) | human gut metagenome | biome: ENVO:2100002; feature: ENVO:00000062; material: ENVO:00002003...
GCATATCGTCGGCAGCGTCAGATGTGTATAAGAGACAGCATCAGCACCGTTGAAAACAGCGGCGCCGAGCCGCCCGGAATATATAAGCCGACGGAGGCGATAGGGCGGGTAAGCTGCTGGCAGCGTACGCCGGGCTGGGTTTCAACATCGACAACCTGCAACTGCTGCGCGTTGTGAAAGGTCTCGATATTGTTGACCGCTACCGCCATCGCTTGTTTGAGTTCGTCGCTGAGACGCGCGCCGGCAGCGGCAATTTCTTCGTCAGATACTTTCAGCGCCGTGACGGTGGTTTTATCGAATTTGGCGCTATATTCGCGTAAAGCGGCATCGCCATTCTCTTTAACGTTAGCGAGGATCCCGGCTACCGTTTTGCTGATGCTCTCGGAAGCTGAAATCGCCGGGCGCATTAATAGTTGTTGCTGTTGTGCGGCGCTGCAGCTATTCCAGTCGATAATGGTATTGAAGCTCATGGTCATTTCCCCTGTTTGTCCCGTATGCGGATAGCTGGATTACTCCATCATCTTCTCGATCGGCAGCACCAGGATGGAGCTGGCGCCAAGCGCTTTCAGTTTTTCCATGGTTTCCCAGAACAGAGTTTCGCTGCTGACCATGTGCATCGCTACCCGCTGTTTATCGCCCGCCAGCGGCAGAATAGTTGGTCGTTCGGCGCCCGGCAGCAGCGCCACCACTTCCTCCAGCCGTTCGGTCGGCGCGTGCATCATGATGTATTTCGATTCGCGGGCCTGGATAACCCCCTGAATGCGGGTCAGCAGACGGTCGATCAGCTGCTGTTTCGCCTCGTCCATCTCGCCGTCACGCTGGATCAGGCAGGCTTTGGAACGATAAATAACTTCAACTTCGCGCAGGCCGTTAGCTTCAAGGGTTGCGCCGGTAGAAACGAGATCGCAGATGGCGTCGGCAAGGCCTGCGCGCGGGGCGACTTCGACAGAACCGTTCAGCAGACAGGATTTAAATGAGATGCCTTTCTGATCGAGATAGCGTTTTAACAGGTGCGGGTAAGAGGTGGCGATGCGTTTGCCGTCCAGCGCCGCCGGGCCATTCCAGTTTTCATCTACCGGTGTCGCCAGCGACAGGCGGCATCCGCCAAAGTCCAGACGACGCAGGGTAAAGTAGCGCGGGTCTTCGCCCTGCGCACGGCGGCTCAGCAGCTCTTCTTCCAGTACGTTCTCGCCGATAATGCCAAGGTCGACAACGCCGTCCATCACCAGCCCCGGAATATCGTCATCGCGAACGCGCAGAATATCGATCGGCATGTTTTCCGCAAGGGCGATCAGACGCTGGGTGTGCAGGTTGACTTTAATGCCGCAGCGGCCAAGCAGTTCGCGTGAATCTTCACTCAAACGGCCGGATTTCTGAATAGCTATGCGTAAACGGGTGTTGTCTAACATTGTTGTTTTCCTCTGAATACCTGTCTGAATCTGTCCGAATTCGGTCCAAAAAAAAGCCCCCGGAAGTGAATCTTCCGGGGGCTCTCTTTGCGTTCATGCACCACTGGAAGATCCAAACGTCTTCCAGCACACATCGCCTGAAAGACTAGTCAGGATGATGGTGATGATGGTGGTTTTTAAATTGAACGCTGTTCATAAAATTCTCTTTGAATGACTATGCATTTGATGTCTTTTAACCTAAACCAGTTCCGGCGCATAAAGCAAGCCCTTTTTTCCATCATTAATTCATTTCATATTCGTCGAACAAATTGTCAGGTCTCGCGGGCTAGCGTAGCCTAGTATCAGCACAGCGAATGAGTCAGGAGCCAGGGTATGAAAAAGGTCGCGATTGTCGGGTTAGGGTGGCTGGGCATGCCGCTTGCGTTGTCATTGCGCGCGCGCGGTTGGCATGTCACCGGCAGTAAAACGACGCAGGACGGCGTGGAGGCGGCGCGGATGTGCGGTATTGAAGGATATCCGCTGCGTCTTGAACCCCAGCTGATCTGTGAGGCTGAGGATCTGGACGCGATGATGAACGTCGATGCGCTGGTTATCACGTTACCTGCGCGGCGCACGGGCCCCGGGGAAGATTTTTATCTACAGGCGGTGCAGGAGATTGTTGATACCGCGCTCTCGCGGCATATTCCACGCATTATTTTTACCAGTTCGACCTCGGTTTATGGCAATACTGAAGGGACGATGAAGGAAAATTCGCCGCGCAATCCACAAACCGCCAGCGGCAGGGTACTGAAAGAGCTGGAAGACTGGCTGCATGCGTTGCCGGGCACCTCGGTGGATATTCTGCGTCTCGCCGGGTTGGTTGGGCCATCGCGCCATCCGGGCCGTTTCTTTGCCGGTAAATCGGCACCGGATGGCCAGCACGGGGTCAACCTGGTGCATCTGCAGGACGTTATTGCCGCGATTGAGCTATTGCTTCAGGCCCCGAAAGGCGGACACATCTATAATATATGTGCGCCGCAGCATCCGGCGCGCGGCGTCTTTTATCCGCAGATGGCCCGTGAACTTGGGCTGCCGTTACCGGTATTTACCGATAACCCGGAGGGGGGTAAAGGCAAAATCATTGATGGCAACCGGATATGCTATGAGCTTGGCTTTGAATACCAGTACCCCGATCCGCTGGTGATGCCAATGGAGTAATCGCCAGCAGACGATCGCGTACCGTAAGGGGGGGCGATGAAACCACTGCTGGATGTTCTCGTTATTCTTGATGCCTTAGAAAAAGAGGGGAGCTTTGCCGCGGCTTCGGCAAAGCTCTATAAAACCCCCTCGGCGCTGAGCTATACCATCCATAAATTAGAAAGCGATCTGAATATCCAACTGCTGGATCGCAGCGGTCATCGGGCGCGCTTTACTGGCACCGGGCAGATGCTGCTGGAGAAAGGACGTGAGCTACTCCATACCGCTCGCGAACTTGAGCTGCAGGCCATCAGGCTACATCAGGGCTGGGAAAATACCCTGACCATCAGTGTCGATATGACTTTTCCTTTCTCTCTTTTAACTTCACTGATGGAACAGTTTTATCAACAACGCAACGTGACCCGTTTGCAGTTCACTAGCGCTGGTGGTTGGGATGCTCTGGCGGCAGGCGAGGTCGACATGGTGCTGGGCGCGCTTAACGAGCCGCCAACGCTGTTGGGTTATGGTTTTAGTCTGCTTGGCGATGTGGATCTGTGTTTTGTGGTCGCGATTAATCATCCGCTGGCGCAGGCTAAGGAACCGTTGAATTTGCGGGTGTTACAGCGATATCGGGCGATTATTTGCAATGCCGGGTTGCTGCAAAGCGAAAAGCAGGAGAGTGTGACGGTTTATGATATGAATAGCCTGCTGGAGCTGGTTTGCGCCGGGCTGGGCTGGGCTTACCTGCCGCGCTATCTGGCAGAGGCCTGGCTGGAGAAGGGAAAAGTGGTCGAGAAACGTATTAGCACACCCGCGCGGCTGCATCGGGCATGGATTGGCTGGAATGAAGACGTTTTTGGCCTTGCCGCGCAATGGTGGTTACAAGCGATATTAGCAAATAGTGCTATTCGTCAGATCTACAATACTAAAATAGTATGAATATTAGGCGGTTAGAATTCTTAGCCTATTAATAAACCTTTCAACATCTTGTCATTAAGCCAGAAGTTGTTGCAAAATACGCAGCCTGAAAACCAGAGACTAGCCGACGCTTTTTTTAAAGTGTCGGTTATTTTTTTGGTCGAAAGACACATCATTCAATACCAAGAGGCCGGGCTTCGTACCGGATAGATATTTACTAAAAACCGACAGTCGTTGTCGCTGAGGAATAGAAAGAAATGGGGCAATTTTTTGCTTACGCGCTGGCCTTCGCCGTAAAAGGGGATAACTATGTCGCATAACGCTACTCCAAATACCTCTCGCGTGGAATTACGTAAAACCCTTACGTTAGTTCCGGTTGTAATGATGGGCTTGGCCTATATGCAGCCGATGACGCTGTTCGATACGTTTGGTATCGTCTCTGGTATGACCGACGGTCACGTGCCGACGGCCTACGCCTTTGCGTTAATCGCTATTCTTTTTACTGCGCTGAGCTACGGGAAGCTGGTTCGCCGTTATCCTTCCGCGGGTTCCGCGTATACCTACGCCCAGAAATCCATTAGCCCGACCGTAGGCTTCATGGTGGGTTGGTCCTCTCTGCTCGACTACCTGTTCGCGCCGATGATCAACATCCTGCTGGCGAAAATCTACTTTGAAGCGCTGGTGCCTTCGATTCCATCGTGGGTGTTTGTTATCGCGCTGGTCGCGTTCATGACCGCCTTTAACCTGCGCAGCATCAAGTCCGTCGCCAACTTCAACACCGTTATCGTGGTGCTGCAGGTGGTACTGATTGCCGTGATCCTCGGCATGGTGGTGTATGGCGTATTTGAAGGCGAGGGCGCCGGTACGCTGGCCAGCAGTCGTCCGTTCTGGTCCGGCGATGCGCACGTTATCCCGATGATTACCGGGGCGACGATTCTCTGCTTCTCATTTACCGGCTTTGACGGCATCAGCAATCTGTCTGAAGAGACCAAAGATGCAGAACGCGTTATTCCGCGCGCTATCTTCCTGACTGCGCTGATTGGCGGCCTGATCTTCATTTTTGCCACCTACTTCCTGCAGCTGTACTTCCCGGATATCTCGCGCTTTAAGGATCCGGATGCCTCACAGCCTGAAATTATGCTGTATGTGGCAGGTAAAGCCTTCCAGGTAGGCGCGCTGATCTTCTCCACCATCACCGTGCTGGCTTCCGGTATGGCGGCGCATGCTGGCGTTGCGCGTCTGATGTACGTGATGGGCCGTGATGGCGTATTCCCGAAAAGCTTCTTCGGCTACGTGCATCCGACCTGGCGCACCCCGGCGATGAACATCATCCTGGTTGGCGCGATCGCGCTGCTGGCGATTAACTTTGACCTGGTGATGGCGACTGCGCTGATTAACTTCGGTGCGCTGGTGGCGTTCACCTTCGTTAACCTGTCGGTTATCTCGCAGTTCTGGATCCGCGAGAAACGCAACAAGACGCTGAAAGACCACTTCCAGTATCTGTTCCTGCCGATGTGCGGCGCCCTGACCGTTGGCGCGCTGTGGGTTAACCTGGAAGAGAGCTCGATGATCCTGGGTCTGATCTGGGCCGGTATCGGTCTGATTTACCTGGCGTGCGTAACCAAAAGCTTCCGCAACCCGGTACCGCAGTACGAAGACGTTGCGTAATTACGCTTTATGATAAGAAAAGCCGGAGGGAAACCTCCGGCTTTTTTGTTTCTGGCGTCCGCTGCTTTTCCCCGCTGGCGACTGTCGCTTTGCCGGGGGCACAGGGATGGCTTACTTCTCCTGTCGCATCACATTAAGCAGCGTATCCAACAGCCCTGGAAAACGGGCATCCAAATCGTCGCGGCGAAGCGAAATGAGATTTTCCCGCCCCTGAGGACGTTGCCAGATCACGCCGCTGTCGCGCAGCACCCGCCAGTGGTGAGTCATGGTGGATTTCGCGATATCTTCTTTGCGCAATGCGTTACAACTCTGCTCGCTGCCGTCGGAGAGCGTGCGAATGATTTCCAGCCGCAAGGGGTTGCCCAGGGCAAAAAGAACATTTTCGAGGCGAATTTGTTCACGTTCGGGGTGATTGGCGATCATAATATTCCTGTGTCGGCGGTTGTGCTGTTCACGCGAACAGCAACCCGTATCGGCGGCTGGCGGCTACTATACCCAAACTCCTTTTCTTGCGCCACGCGCGCCGTCGCAAGCTGACCGATAGCAGTGATAGTAAAAATAGTTCGAGTGTACTCGTACAGTTGTACTATTATAGATGCCGTAAACCTAACCGCGGCAGATTTAGCCGCTCATTGACAGTCAAAATGACTAAGGACGCATCATGCCCCGACCCATCCCCCTCGAACGTTATCGCAACATCGGTATCTCCGCGCATATCGATGCCGGCAAAACCACCACCACTGAGCGCATTCTGTTTTACACCGGGATGAGCCATAAGCTGGGTGAAGTACACGATGGCGCGGCAACTACCGACTGGATGGCGCAGGAGCAGGAGCGTGGGATTACCATTACTTCCGCAGCGGTAAGCTGCTTCTGGCCCGGGATGGACCGCAGCTTTGAGCCCCATCGTATCAATATCATTGATACCCCGGGGCACGTGGACTTTACCATCGAAGTAGAACGTTCGATGCGCGTGCTGGACGGCGCGGTGATGGTCTATGACTCGGTCGGCGGCGTGCAGCCGCAGTCGGAGACCGTCTGGCGGCAGGCTAACAAGTATCACGTCCCGCGGTTGGCTTTCGTTAACAAAATGGACCGCCCGGGCGCCGATTTCTTCCGCGTGGTGCAAATGATGATCGATCGCCTGAAGGCCAATCCGGTGCCGATTGTTATCCCCATTGGCGCCGAAGAGCATTTCACCGGCGTCGTCGACCTGATAAAGATGCGGGCCATTCTGTGGGATGATGCAACGCAGGGGATGACGTTCAGCTATGCGCCTGTGCCTGATGACCTGCTGCCGACGGCTCAGGAGTGGCGGGAAAAAATGGTTTCGGCCGCGGCGGAAGCCAGTGATGAGCTGATGGATAAATATCTCGAAAGCGGCGAACTGAGCGAAGCGGAAATTGTGGCCGGGCTACGTAAACGCACGGTCGGCGGCGAAATCCAGCCGGTGCTCTGCGGCAGCGCCTTTAAAAATAAAGGCGTGCAGCGGATGCTCGATGCGGTCGTTGAGTTAATGCCGTCGCCGCTGGATATTCCGGCGATTCAGGGCATTGATGACAAGGGGCAACCGGCGGAGCGTCACCCGAGTGACGATGAGCCGCTGTCGGCGCTGGCGTTTAAACTCATGACCGATCCCTACGTCGGCCAGTTGACCTTTATTCGCGTCTATTCCGGGACGTTGAAAAAAGGCGATGCGGTCTTTAACCCGGTGAAGGGCAAGAAAGAGCGTATCGGGCGCATCGTGCTGATGCATGCCAACGATCGCCACGAAGTCGACGAGCTGCATGCCGGTGATATTGCCGCCTGTGTTGGTCTAAAAGATGTCACGACGGGCGATACGCTGTGCGATCCGGATGCGGTCATTACTCTTGAGCGTATGGAGTTCCCGGAACCGGTCATTTCGCTGGCGATTGAACCGAAGACCAAGGCCGACCAGGAGAAAATGGGCAGTGCGCTACAGCGGTTGGCTTCCGAAGATCCGTCGTTCCGCTTGCATACCGATGAAGAGTCCGGGCAGACGATTATCTCCGGGATGGGGGAGTTGCATCTGGAGATTATCGTCGACCGTATGAAACGCGAGTTCGGCGTTGAGGCGAATATTGGCCGTCCGCAGGTTACCTATCGGGAAACGATCCGTAAAACGGTGAAGGATGTGGAAGGCAAATTTGTGCGTCAGTCCGGCGGTAAGGGGCAGTATGGGCACGTCGTGCTGACCCTGGAGCCATTGGCGGCGGGGAGCGGCTTTGTGTTTGAAGATGCCACCAAAGGCGGGGTCGTACCGCGTGAATACATCCCTTCTGTGGAAAAAGGGCTGCGTGAAGCGATGGGCACCGGCGTGCTGGCGGGCTATCCGGTTGTCGACGTTAAAGCGACCCTGACGTTTGGTTCGTATCATGATGTCGACTCCTCCGAAATGGCTTTCCGTATGGCGGCGATTTTCGGCTTTAAGGAAGGGGCGCGAAAAGCGGACCCGGTGATCCTGGAGCCGGTGATGCACGTCGAGGTGGAGACGCCGGAAGAGTACGCCGGCAATATTATGGGCGATCTCTCTTCCCGTCGCGGAATGGTGCAGGGGATGGAGGAGCGTTTCGGTAGCCAGATTATTCGTGCCGATGTGCCGCTGGCCGAAATGTTCGGTTATTCCACCACGCTGCGCTCGATGTCGCAGGGTCGCGCGACCTATAGCATGGAGTTCCATCATTACGCAGAAGCGCCGCGTAACGTGGCCGACGATATCATCGCCAGCCGCGCGAAAAGTTAAGTTAGTACTCCCGGGCTACGGTGACGGCCTGGCCCGGGTTAAACGATTTCCTGCGCATATTGCCACAGCGCTTTCAACAGGGCTTGTTTTTCACTATCGTCAGCATACTGTTGATACATCACCTGCAGTTCATCGGCATAGGCCTGCAAAAACTCTGGCGTAAAGACGTTACGGCGGTGCTCTAACCAGCGCTGCTGTTCGTTTTCATCAAGCGTACCGGGGAAGTTTCGCGCGCGGTAGTTAAACAGCAGGCGTTCAATGCGTTTATCCGCAAACGTAATATCCAGCGCAGGCAGGTTACGCGGTTCGGTTTCCAGCACTATCTTCATCGCCGCGCGATCGGCATCGCTAAAGAATCCGTTGTACAGTTGGGCGTCAACATTATCCGATGGCACGAACGGTTCGGCTTCGGCATACAGGGCCACCACTTTCTCACGTACCTGCGGATTTGCGCGCAGCAGTTGGGCGTTCTCCAGACAGCGCTGAGTATTGATACCTAAACGGTCGGCATCCTGCGGGCGCAACGTATTGGCCTGCGCCAGCACCGGGCATTTGTTTAAATGCACCAGCTTAATTGGCGCTGCCGGTAAATAGCCGAGTTCGTCTCGCGGAGTATACAGGCGCTCGCGCAATGTATCGGCGTCGAGCTCCAACAACGGCGACATATCCCCCGCCAGGTCAACCATAATCACCGCATTGCGGTTATCCGGATGCCAGGCCAGCGGCGCGACCAGGCTAGTGTTGCCGCGGGCGGCGCCGAACATACCGGAAACGTGGACCAGTGGTTTCAACTGCGGCACGTCGATTAACGTCGCCAGCTTGCGTTTATTTCGATGACTGTACAGATAGTCAAACAGGCGCGGCTGATGGGTCTTCACCAGTTTCGCCATCGCGATAGTGGCGTACACATCGGCCATCGCATCGTGGGCATTGCTATGCTCTATGCCATTCGCGACGGTCAGATGCTCAAGGCGGAAGCTTGGCAGACCGTCTTCATTTTGCGGCCAGTTGATACCTTCCGGGCGCAGGGCATAGCAGGCGCGCATCACATCCAGCAGGTCCCAGCGCGAATTATCATGCTGCCAGCTCCAGGCGTACGGATCGTAAAAGTTGCGGTAAAAAATATTACGGCTGACTTCATCATCAAAGCGGACATTGTTGTAGCCGACGATACAGGTTTTCGGCACCGTGAACAGATCGTTGATGCGGCGGGCGAAAGCGGCCTCGTTGTCGCCTTTGGCCAGCGCTTCCTGTGGCGTAATTCCGGTAATCATCACCGCCTGTGGTTGCGGCAGGTAGTCGTCCGCAGGCTTGCAGTAGAAGACTTCCGGTTCGCCAATGACATTCAGATCGCTATCGGTACGGATGGCGGCGAACTGCGCCGGCCGGTCGAGCGAAGGGCTGGTACCGAAGGTTTCGTAGTCGTGGAAGAGGAATGTGCTCTGTATGCTTTCGTTTTTTACTGTCACCTGATGTATGCGCTCGATGTTATATGTATTTGATTTTGATTTGTTTTAACGTCTTGATTGCCGTTTATTGATAACTTTTGTACACCGCTAAACATTGTCGATTACGCCAGTACATGCGATATTGAGTACAGGATAAGTACATAAATCATCATTTGGCTGAGTACAAAATACAGAATGGCAATTAGCGACACAAAACTGCGTTCTCTCTATGGTAAACCATATTCGGGCCCGGCTGAAATCACTGATTCAGACGGGCTTGGGATCCGCATAACGCCTAAAGGGGTAATCAGCTTTCAGTTCCGTTTTCGTTGGGACGGCAAACAGCATCGTCTGGGGCTTGGGCGTTACCCATCATTAACGTTAAGAGACGCTCGCAACAAAGTTGCCGATTTGCGCGAGGCAGTTGATAAAGGGATTGACCCCCGGATTATGGCCGGAGGGGTACGCGCCCAAAACAAGCCCACGGTAAAAGAGTGCCTGGACTACTGGAAGGAAAACTACGTTGATATCTCGTTGAGGGAAAAAACGCAGGCGCTCTATAAATCGACAGTCATTAAACATATGAGCGATGTTTTCCCGGGGGTTCCTGTCGAAGATATCCCCGTGCGGTTATGGGTGGAGCGGTTCACCGAAGAGGAGCGTATTAACCCACGGCGCGCAAGGCAGTTACTGATTCAGTTACGAACGGCGATAGGGTGGTGTGTTCGCAGACAGTTTGTCAGCGCACCTGAGTTGATGCTCCTGCAGCCTAAGGATATCGGTGTTAAGCCCTCAGTCGGTGAGGTGACGCTAAGCTACAATCAGCTTGCAAAAATCTGGCTGGCTATCGAGCGCAGCCGCGGTTCAACATCAAACCGGCTATTACATCAGTTATTAATGCTTTATGGCGCAAGAAATAGCGAGATACGGGATTCGGTAAAGAGTGAGTTTAACAGGGAAGAGGGGATCTGGCTGCTTCCAGCCGAAAGGAGTAAGACCAAAAAGGTTGTCAGGCGACCGATTTTTGACGCGGCGGATACTTTGCTGAAAAAGGCAGAAATGACCTACGGAAATATTCTCTTTCCGGGGCCTGATCTGACTAAGCCTATGTCTATCGCCGGTGCTAATCGCTTCCTGAAAAGAATCGAGGTTTCACTGGGGATTGGCGAATTTACCGCACATGACTTTCGTCGCACGCTGGCAACTCGCCTTTCTGAAGAGGGGGTTGCCCCGCATGTTATCGAGAAGATGCTGGGGCATGAGCTTGGCGGCGTCCTGACTGTGTACAACAAACACGACTGGATAGCAGAACAGAAAGACGCCTATGAGCTGTACGCAGACAAAATATTCTGGCATATCAGGAAGATTTCGGGTTGATACCGCCGTTTAAGATCCACGCTTCCACCTCCGACAGCAGGTATTGTTTGGGGTGGGTGCGTATCGGTTTTGGGAAATTATAACGCTCGGTATATTTCCATATGGTCATACGCGATGAAATGCGCATCATCTGCATCACTTCTTTCTCGGTTATCATTTCAATGCTGGCCACTAACCACCTCCTACGGCCTACTGGCCTCTTTTTTTCATGGCATCGAGCAGGATATCCTGCACTGTACGTTTTGAATTGCGCCGTTCCATCACCATTTCATCCATAGTGCCGGCGGCGATAATGTGGTGTATGAATACCGGGCGGTTGTGTCCGGCCTGGATTTGCCGGGTTGGCCCGATACGTTCGATAATTTGCTGGTACTGCTCCAGATCCCACCAGTGCGAGAAAAACACCAGTATGTTGCCGCCGTCCTGCATATTCAGGCCGTGGCCTGCGCTGGCGGGGTGGGCGAACAGCACCGGTATTTTTCCGGCGTTCCAGTCGCGCAGCGTCTGCGGATCCTGGTCAAGGTGGCGGCCGCGGGGGAACGCTTTGAGTAGCCGCTCGAGGTCGTGCTTCCAGTGGTAGGCAACCAGCACCGGTGCGCCAGCTGCTTCAGTGAGTATGCTGTCCAGCGCCTGCAGCTTCGCGTCGTGGAGTTCTGACCAGCTCCCGGCGTCGTCGGTGTAGATCGCGCCGCTGGCGATTTGCAGGCACTTAACGGTTTTGGCTGCTGCGTTTGGTGCTTCGATGCCTTCGCCGTTCAGTTCGAGGAACATTTCTTTTTCCATCTCGCGATACTGCTGGCGCGCTTTTGGTGGCATGTCCACGCGGATCACGTTATGGATGGGCTCTTTGATATCGAACCAGTCGGCGGCATCCAGCGAGATAGTCACATCGGCCAGTGCGCGCTGTATTTCGTCCTGCGAATGAGCGAACGGCTCCAGCTTTGTCCAGCTCTGGCCGGGAAACTGTATCGAGTTAAACCAGCGGGAGGTGAACGCGCCGTACGTGCGCCCGAGGCGTTGCCCCTGATCGACAAACCACGCTTGCCCCCACAAATCCACCAGGCCATTCGGCGCCGGCGTGCCGGTGAGGTTCATCCAGCGACGCACGTGCTTATGCGCCACTTTGCCGAGTGCCGCCGCGCGTTTACCACCGCCACGCAACCGGAAAGACTTTAGCCGGGTGCTTTCGTCAGGGATGACGGTAGCGAACGGCCAGCGGCCGCCAAGTTCTTCGGCCAGCCACACCAGATTGTCGTAATTGATGGTGAACACGCTGGCGTTGCTGTTTGTCAGCGCCGCAGCGCGCGCTTTGGCAGTGCCGACAATCGGCTGCACTTCGATGTTGCGCAGGTGGCCCCACTTTACAGCCTCATCAGGCCACGTGCTGGCCGCCACGCGCAGCGGCGCCAGTACCAGCGCCGGCTGTGTCTCAGCTCCACACATAAAGAGGTCTTCCAGCGCGGTCAGTGTCGCTACGGTTTTACCCATGCCCATACCCGCCCAGATATTGCAGCGCTCGATATCGATTTCGTGATTGATAATAAGATCTTGATAGGGGCGGGGGGTGAAGATTTTAGATGAGGTCATATCCTGCGCATTCCATAAACGAACGGATGTATGTAGCGGCAGCTGGCGCGACTATCGCGTTTCCGTAGGCGCGCAGTCGTCCCACTCTGGCGGTAATCCCATGAGCCAGCGGGAATGTGCCGGGTTCAACTGGCCTCCAGCGGCCATCCCGGCACAGGAGCCAGTCAGCATCGTCCCAGCAGCCGTTAATCGTATCGGGCCGCATAATCTTGAGGCTCCGCCTAACGTCGTTCCCCGGTCCTTGTGGTTGGCGGCCGCTCCTTCTCCCCGAACTTGGTTGTTGTCGGTCGTCGTAACCGTCGGCCATCCGCTCAGACAGGCATAATCCTGTAAATTCGGTTGTCGTCCCGCCTGCTGTCGCGCTATCACTTTCTCCGCGTCCTGGTAGGCAGTTTTGGTATTGCTCGCCAGAGGACTTGGCCAGCCTGCTAACCTGGCTGACCCCGCCAACGTTTCCAGACCGCGCTTTGTTTCCGGCTGGGGATTGGTGTTGCATGTTGGGGTGTACCATCCCGCCAGGTGAGCAAAGTCCCGTAGCGAACTGTGTAAAGGGTTGCCGGAGGGGCGCCGATCTCCTGACATTTTCCTCAATGCTATTGAGGCGCTTCCTCCACCGCTGTGATCGCTCGCCGCTGGCGTCGGCCACCCAATATGCTCTGTCTCTGATATGCGGGGCACCGACGCCCGCAGCCGGAAACGGGACAAGCCCAAAGGCGTAGTCCATTGCTTCCACGTCAGTTTGTACAAGATCGAACCAGGCATTGACTCCCGCAACTTGTTCGCCAAATACCAGCTCAGGGCGTCGCTCGCTGATGAGGTGGTATAGCGCTGGCCATAAGTGCCGCTCGTCATCAAACCCAGTGCCTTTACCTGCCGTGCTGAAAGGCTGGCACGGGCAACTTCCTGTCCATACCTGTTTGTTATCCGGCCATCCGGCCAAACGCAGAGCATAAGACCAGACGCCGATTCCGGCGAAGAAATGGCATTGTGTAAAGCCGCGTAAGTCGTCTGGCGCGACATCCTCGATACTCCTCTCGTCAACTTCCCCTGCAGCGATATGGCCCGCAGCGATTAGATTACGCAACCATTGCGCTGCATTAGGGTCTATTTCGTTGTAATAGGCGCCCCGCACAATATTCCCTCCAGATCTTTGCTATCCAGCACCACCACTTTAAAGCCCAGCGCGCGCAGTCGTTCATGCTCGCGCAGCTGGTCAGCGCGTGGTGCTTTGCTAGGTGCTTTGCACTCCACAAAAACGATGCGGCCACCAGGCAGCAGCACGATGCGATCGGGAACCGAACGGCGCCCGGGTGATACGAATTTGTAGGCAATCCCGCCGGCGGCTTTCACCGCAGCGGCGAGGTGTTTTTCGATAATGCTCTCGCGTTCGTAGGCCATTACAAAACCTCCGCAATGGCCCATGCGATCAGCGCCCAGCCACATGCAATTGTTGCCAGCAGTATCAGCAAAACCTTACCTCGATAGCTCATCGTCCACCGCCTTGCGCCGTTCGCGCATGTTTTGCATCAGGCAGAAGTCGGAACGGCGTTCGCTCCACTCCTGATTAAGATCGTTGCGCGATTCGCGGTTGGCTTTCGCCCAGACCTTCGCCGCGCGGTCATATTCACCGGCTTTTTCCAGCTGTATGGCTTCCCGCGCAGACCGGTAATAAAGCGGGCTGTCTTTGTATTTGAATGCCATAGGGATTACCTCAATCAATGACGCCGACGATTTCGGGGTCGGTAGCAACTTCACCGTTGGTATTTGCTACAACACGGAAGCGAACCAAAACCGCGCCTTGTTCGCCCCAATCTCTCTGGAGCGATTTCCACGAAGGCTGTTTGTTACCGCAGCATTCAAGAACACTGGCGCGATCAATATCGAACTGCGCACGGCTATCCATAACCATAAAGACTGATTTCATAGTGACGCTTCCTCGTTTGGGAGGTCTTTACCGTTGAATTTCGTGCCGCAGAATGGGCAGTAATTGATTGCGATCTTTGTGTCAGCGTTAGTGATGCGCTGCTCTGGCTCGCCATTCTTCTTACGCTTGTGATAGCGCACGTTGAACGGCAGCATTACCGCGCAATAGTCGCCTTTTTCGAGTACCCAAACGCGACTACCAAAATCGCATTCGTCCATTGAATGAACCGAGTCACCCAACACCTCTTTTACGCGCGCTTCCATGCGTTCTTTCACTTCTGAAAAGCAGTTACAGGCCATAGTGTTTAGTCCTTACGGTAGTGATACGCCTCAAAGCCGCCAGCGTTCAGCGGGATATCGGGCGCCCATTCGGGGTTAGTAGAGAGCAGCGCGGAAAGCGCAGCGTCGGTGTAGTCGTCGGAGTCCGGCGCTTCGCAAATAACTTCATCGTGCACGGTGAGCACAATGCTGTATCCGGCGTTCTCGATCAGCGGCATATTCCCGGCCAGAACGTCGCGGGCGGCGGCCTGCGTGACGTTTTCGACCAGCTTTCCGCCGTAGGTTTTGAGCCGTTGCCATTTTCGCGAGTAGGAGTTAATCCCCATGTAGGTGATATTTCCTTTCTCAATCGACGGCGACGGGTAGCATAGTGCGCGCCCGGACGGCAACTGGATACGCAGCCATGCGCCATCGCGGCGCACTTTCAGATAGCCGCAATAGAGCGTTTTCTTAGGGGTGGCAATGGCGGCGCGTACGGTACGCTCGAGCTGGTACCAGAAATCGCAGGTTTCCGGGTGCGCCCGGCGCCACAGTCGCTTAAGCGAATCACAGGCAATGAAGACGCGCTCCGATAGCCCGTACGTTGCTTTGCGCTTCACCGATTCGTCATACCAGCTCTTAGCTTCGCGCTGCACATCGCGCGGAATATTCGGCATCGCTGCGGTTGCCAGCTCCTCGAGGTCGAGGCCATAGACCAGCGCGAAGGTCAGGAACGCCGCGACGCCCCCGCCAAAGCCGAGGCCCAGCTCCATAACCTTCCCGATCTGGCGCTGGTATTTGGTCACATCTTCCGGGGTGATGTTGAATGCTTTGGCGTAGGCGAGCTTATAGAGGTCGGGGCCAGTGCCTTCGTCGTACTGCCGGAAGGCGGCCAGCTTCCACTGCTCACCGGCGAGCCAGGCCAGCATTCGGCCTTCGATATTCGACAGGTCAGATACAACCAGCTTTTTACCCGCTGGCGCCATAATGCAACCGCGCAGTGCCGAGCTGGTCAGCTCCATGACATTATCGAAAAGCAGATCGGCACAGCCGGATTTAAGCGCCTCGATGCCTTCATCGATGCGTTCCTGCTCGAGCGTAGGGCGGGGTAGGTTCTGGGGCTGGAACAGCCGCCCGGCCCAGCGCCCGGTTCGGGATGCGCCGCAGAATTGCAGCGTACCGCGCAGACGCCCGTCGCTGCTGATACCCTTCATCAGCGATTTGTACTTACTGGTGCTCGTGGTGCTGGCCTGCAGGCGGATAGCCAGCAGTTCTTTAACCGGCGACGGCAAATCAGGGTCGGCAATGCGACGTTCCAGCGTGCTGCGTTGCATATCTGGCAGCTCGACGCCGTATGATTCGACAATGTGCTTAATCATCGCGTCGCGCTGTGTGGCCGCCTGCACTTCGCCGTCGGTCATTACCTGCGTACGCTTTGCCAGTCGCTTCTGTTCAAGGTCTACCGCTTCGATAGCAGCCTGAGCGAGTTGCACGTCCATGCATACGCCGCGGTCGTTGATCCGCTGGTCACGATGCCATAACGCCAGCTCGGCGCCCTGATAGTTCCACTTCGGTAGCCGCTTATAAACTTCACGCATCGCCTCAATATCCAGCCCGGCGTAGGCAACGAACCGCTGCCACTCTACCGGGTGTGTTTTACTTGTTGCGCGGCGCAGCTTGCTGTTCTTCGGACGGGGCTTACAGAAGAGCTGGATCAGCGATTTGCCTTCTTTATCCTTCGCCTTATCCTGCGGAACGCCCAGCACTTCGCAGAGCGCCCCCAGCGCGCCGGGAAGACTGTGCGCCAGCGCCTGCACCATTGTGTCGCGCCAGCGTTCAACTGGTGGCGCTAATTCCGGCATGGCATGGCGCAGTACCGTGCGATCAAAGTGCGAATTGTGGAAAAACAGAATGGTGTTAGGGTCGGCTATTGCCTTGCGCAGTCTGCTGGGGATTGGTTCGCCAGCAGTCAGATCCCAGACGCTAACCGGCTCGTCACCGATAGCCCAGGCGAACAACATTACTTCAACGCCCTCTGCATAAGCGTGGGTACCGTTGTTAATGGGAATTTCACAATAAGTTTCCAGGTCGCCCCAGAGAATGGTTTCAGACATAGATATTCCTCGCGGGTGCTTTGCGAAAAGGGATGCTCTTTGCAAAACACCCGGCGCATGGCCGGGTGAGAAGGGTTATTTACTGGATTTAATAAGAGGCCAGAGCAGCGCTATAACTCCGGCTACCAGCACACCATCAGCGAGGATGGACATCATTTTGCTGGTAAAGTCGATAGCAACCACCAGGAACAACAAAACTCCGGCAGCTACCCAGCGCAGTTTCCCGATCACAGATACTGGTCCAGCGGAAGTTGCAGCGCCTGGGCGATTTTCTTCAGTTGCTTCTCTTCGTCTTCACCAATGCCGTCGTTATCAGCCACATCAAGACACAGGCAAAGCACATCAACCGCATCGTTAGTTCCTGCTACGTCTGCCAGTTCGCGAAGTGCCTGAGCGTTAGCGGAACGCGGAGAAGCCTCATAGCGCGCACGAATGTTGCTGCTCATCTGCGCGATTTCCCCCGCAAATGGAGCAAATGCCGGGAGCGCGGAGATAGTTTTTTCCAGCGTTGCGATCTCTTTCGCATCGCAAGTGCCGTCAGCGTACGCGATAGAATATGCACCCCAGACTGTGGCCTCTACCGCGTCGCGGTTCTCCATCTTTTTAACTTCAACGACGGCTTTACGAGCTTTCTTTTTAAAAATTCCGAACATAGGTATTTCCTTGCGTTAACAGGAGAGAAAATGGCTCGGCGAGCAGCCGGGCGGTTACAGAGAGGGTTAAATCAGCTCGCCAGCGTCGGCGCCTTCACTGATATCGTCGAAGTCGTCCGGCGTAGCGACACCACCACCGCTAAAGGCATCGCCATCTTTGAAGAACTGGACACCGCCGAGCGATGCGCTGATACCTTTACCGTTATTCTCGTACGCGAAAATAGTGATGGTGGCATTAACGTAACAACCGGAGTAGGGGCGGCCATCCTGCGCGGTAAGTGGTGAAAGGTCTCGATCGATAACCAATGGCCGCGCTTTGTTGCTGGCGCTGATCACCATGTTGCCCGCGTACCCCTCGTAGTCGCCTTTCTCGTCGCCGCTGCGGTAGTTGAAGCGCATAGGGTTCCCGCGGATTTGAGAAAGAATTGTCTCCGCTTTGGCTCCCCATTTGTCAGTGGCGACTTTCTTGATCGCCTGTTCGATAGCTTTATTGCCCGGGTGGTCGGGCGGGAGCAGGAAAGACGCGCGGAATTTAAAATCCCCTTGCCCGTTTACCTGGCTGGCTTCAAATAGCTCCGGGAAGGAAAGACGTACGTTATTAAGTTTCAATTTCATGGTGTTGTTCCTTAAATCAAATGAGGTCAGCGGCGATCGCGTCTTCGGACACGTCGTCAAAATCGTTTACAGGGTTAACGTTGAGCGCGGGGCGCGGGTCGGATTCTGGCGCGATGGTGGGCTTACCATCAGAGCGGGTTATCAGCGCTTCGACTTTCGCCCAGCGGCGTGGGCTTTCTTTCTTCAGCAGCTTTTCAGCCTGCGTCGGGCTTATCACCTTCTGGCTGTACATCTGATCCTGTTTCAGCCTGAAAGATTTCAGCAGCTCTTCGGCTTCAACTTCATTGCGCCATGTGCGGTTGCCCTGCTTACCGGTTACCAGCTTGAACCCCGGTACCGGACGCCCGGCGTTGAGTTCACTGTTTACCCGGTCACGGATGGTCTTTAGCCAGGATTCGAGAAAATCCGCTTGCCCGTATATTTCAGCCAGTTGTTCGTTGGTGAGCATCGGTACACGAGCTATGGCGTTGGTGATCAGCTCGCTGACAGGTGCTGTCAGGTCGTCGAAGTCACCGGCAACGGTCTGCATATGGAACTGCTCGCGTGCGGTACAAATGGCGCTTGCTTTACAGAATCGGCATTGCTTCTCACCAGGCGTGAAGTTATCCAGCGGCAGAGTATTCACGCCTTCGCATTCCGCGATGTTGAACATCACGATCACGTTTGCCGCTGCTTCCTGCGCCCGCTGGCCGAATGCCTCCAGCTCTTCCACAGATAAAGCCCATTCAGATACGTGGTTCAGCCGCGGCTGATGGATGAACAGGCGCACGCTGTCGAAGTCGTACAGCAGGTTGAACTGCTCCAGCGCGCCGAGGGCATACAACTGCAGCTGCTCGTTCTGCTCGGCGTCAACCTGCACACCACGGCCGTATTTCAGGTCGTGGATCTGCAGCTCGTTGCCGACAATAACAACGGCGTCGGCGGTACCGAATGAGTTTTCCACGCCGACGATATGCGAGAAGTCGACGCGCTGCTCGACCATCAACTCGTTACCCTCGGCCAGTGCCCAGACTGCATCGACGTATCGCAGCACATATTCGTACATCTCAACATCTGCAAACATCGTATCTTCGGAGCCGGACAGGCGAGCATTTAAGATTTGTTCGGCGAGCGCGTGGGCTCGGGTGCCTTCCTCGGCGAAGGCCGAACTTTTATCCGGCTGCGTTGACTCAAGCGCCAGGCTACCGGGGCAGCGCATCCACCGATGCGCTGATGATGGTGATAATCTTGCGTGAACGTCTGGCATGAATCAGCCCTCCAGAGCTTTTTCGGCTTTGGCGATCAGATCAGCGAGGTCTTTGTCTTCCACTTCGCCCAGCTTTTTCGCGCCGAAGCTGTCCAGGATTCCGACGGCCTCAGCACGATAACCGCCTTTGCACAGCGTTTTAATGCACTCTTCGGCCTGTTTACGCAGCATGTCTAAATCTGGTGTGCTGTCTTCCGTCTGTGCTTTGTTTTTCGCGGCGGCTTCCTGCAACTGAAGGAATTCAACTTTGTTGATCTCCACTGTCAGACCGTCTTCCAGTAACTCATTCAGGGCGCCGAGGTCTTCCACGCTACCAATTGCGCCGCTTTCCGGGTGATTCCAGTAGAACGGGCCTTTACGTTCCTGATTGCCTTTGCCGCTGGCTTTCTTCGGCTTCACTGCGTCGCGCTCGGTTGGTGCAGCGTCGAGAAGGCGCTCGGCAAAATTGCGACGCTCGCCGATGGTCGGCAGGTCGTCCCAGTACTTAAGAACGTTGCGGGACAGGTCGAGCAGGGCTGGTTTCAGTAGCGCTTTGGCGCGCTTCACACCCTGCAGGGCGCTGTCCAGCGCGTCGATCTGCACTACTCGCGCGTCAGCTTCGGCGTCGCGGTAATCAATGGCGCGCTGCAGCATGTCTTCGGTGATTTGCTGCGGTACCGGGTAGAACGTCGCCAGCGCAATAACGTCGCCGAACTGCAGATCGTCGAGCGTCAGCGCGGTTTTCGATTCGGTAACTGTTTCGCGGTACTCCTGCACCTGCGCCACGGTGTCGGCTTTAAGCGCAACGCCAGACGCCAGCGACTGCACCAGACGTTCGAGCAGTGCGATATTGCGTTCGTACAGCGAGTTTTGCTTGGTCAGCAGCTGGTTGTTCAGTTCGAGATTTTGTTCAAGGCTCATGCGGCAGTCCTCGCGATAAGAAGGATTAAGGAAACGGTCAGGCCGCACGCAAGTGCGAGAGCCAGCCCGGTGATGAAGTCGAAATGTTTACGACGCCAGCGGAGCACATCGCGCCCCGTCAGCCGGTGGAGGTGTTCAGGTTTCATTGGTAGTGCTCCTTTTCATGTCGGGGAGCGCACCCGGTGCCAGCGGGCAAGACATAGCACCTTTGTGGATGCGCTTTCCGACAGGAAAAAAGGCCCGCTATGGGAGGCGGGCAAAGACTACACACAGCAATGCAATGGGCTTAATGAAGTGCCGAAACGACGCTATATAAGCTCACTGCACACCCCATCATCGGGGCGTTTCAACTTGCGTGACTTGTCAGCTCGCCGCGGTGTCGTCCTCTACGCTTACCGTACGCATACGGACTCGGCGCTTACCTCGATCCCATCGGGTGCTATTTCGTTTTGCCAGGAGCACAGCGGCTTGCCTGCCACGCGGTTCTGTTTGTTAAAGAGCGGTACTTCATTTGCTGTAAATGTACAATTTGAATTGTATTTCGTAAACCACAAATGTGGTATTTGAGGGTGCAAAAATACCAATTAATTGATATTTAATGAAATTTAGTTGGTAAAATTTTGCGGATAGGTGAAATGGAGGGCTTTACGCCCTCGTAAGTGGCGGGATTTATTAGCGTTTACGGCGGTATATGCGGTGCTCAATCATTACGCCAATAACGCGTAACGGCAGCTCCGCGCTGCGTAATACAGGATAATCAGGGTTAAGCGGTACCAGTTCGAAGTCTTCAACCCCGATGCCTAACGGGCGGTACTTCTTAAATGTTGCTTCATGCCCGTTGTTTTTGGCGACGACGAATTCGCCTGGTGCGGGGCACAGATCCGGGTCAATGATAACGATGTCGCCCTCTTTAAATTCTGGCTGCATGCTGTCGCCGTCTATGCGTAATGCGAAGCAGGTTTCCGGCACATCGGCATCCGCGAGAACGTATTCGAACTCGCCTTCCATATTGGTGTAGTCCCTTGCCTCTGTGCACTGCCCGGCCTGTACATAGCTGAGGATAGGTATGCGGCGAGTGCTGACCTCTGCCAGCGGCATAATGTTTTTACCGTTCAGCAACCAGTCAGGGCTGCATTTCAATGCCTTTGCCAACTCCAGTACGTTTCTCGGTTTTCGCGTTCTCCCGCTCTCGATGGACTCGATTGACTGCTGGCTTACTCCAGCTACGTTTGCGACTTCTGTTTGAGTCATTCCAAGTTCGATACGGCGGGCTTTGAAGCGTGCTGCGAGAGACATTTTTAATACCTTATAAGAGTTGAAATTATGACCTCCTTTTATTAAATACAATTTTTGTTGTATTTGACAAACATCATTAGTTGTTGCTAAATACCACTAAAATTGTAAAAGGTGACAACTATGACCCTGGCAACTCGAGTAAAAGAGCGACGTAAAGAGCTCAACATGACACAAGTCGCATTGGCTGAACTCACCGGGGTTAGCCAGCAGGCGATTAACAGAATAGAGAGCGGGGTAATATCCCGTCCTCGTTATCTGCTGGAGATATCCGCAGCGCTTCAATGTGACCCTAACTGGCTTCTCCATGGCCAGCCTACCGATAATAAGGCGTAACCCATGCCAGAGATGAAAAACTGGGGGGCGACGCCTGACGAATGGTTCCACTTCGATCTGGTGCTGGGCCGTACCGACCAGTTGCTGCCGGTCGTGTGCAATCCGAACGCCGCCATTTCCCCTAACAGCAAACTGAAAGCGCTGGGCAAAACGCCGAGCCTGTATAACCGCGACCGTCTCGCTACAGGTATCAAAGACTGGACAGAGCATGTTGTGACTGAACATGACTTTGCGCGCTGGTCAAAAGAGCATGATTACGGGATTTGCGTTCGTACAGGCAACGGCTGGCTGGCGCTGGACTGCGACAGCGAAGACGCCGACGTGCAGCAAAAGATCCGCGACCTGCTCGCGCAGCTGCTGGGTGTCGTTCCACCGCGGCGCTGGCGTGCAAACAGCAACAAATGTCTGTACCTGCTGGGCGTGGAAGGTGATTTCCGCAAACGCATTCACCGCCTCGAGGGCGATCTCGGCATTATCGAGCTGCTGGCCAACGGTCAACAATTCGTTGCCTGCGGTACGCACAGCAGCGGTGCCCGTATCGAATGGGATAACGAGCTGCCGGATGAACCACTGGCGGTGACGACTGACCAGCTCGAAACACTCTGGCAGCAGCTGGCCGACGTGCTCCCTGTATCGGTCACCACCGAAGCGGGAAGCAGTAAGATGCGCGACCGCTCAACCTTTACACCCGGCGCCACCGACGAAACGGCGGAATTCCTGGACGCCAACGGCTGGACTCTGCTGGACGGTACCAACGGCGAGCGTTATATCCGCTGCCCTTTCGAGGACGGACACAGTACCGGCGGCGACCCAACCAGTACGGTTTATTTTCCAGCGGGTACCGCTGGCTTTGACCTCGGCCATTTCAAGTGCCTGCACGCCAGCTGCGCCCACCGCAACGATGGTGATTACCTGAACGCTATCGGCATCCGCAACGACGATTTCGAAGATCTCACCAGTACCGAAGTAGCCGAACCTTTACCGCTACCGGCGTTCGAGCGTGATAAATGGGGGCGCATTGAGGCCACCATCAGCAACGCGGCCAAAGCGGTTGTGCGTCCTGACTTCGTGGATATCGATATTCGTTTCGACCAGTTCCGCGATGAAATCATGTTCGCGCCGGCGGGCTCCGGCGAGTGGCAGGCGTTCACCGACCCGGATTACGCGCGCCTGCGTATCACGATGGAAAAACGTGGCTTTAAAGCAGTAGGGCGCGAGCTTATCCGCGACGTGGTGCTGCTGGCCGCTGACGAACAGCCTTTCGATTCTGCGACTACCTGGCTGAATGGGCTGGAATGGGACGGCGTACCGCGCATCGAACATTTCTACCATACCCACTTCGGCACCGCCGATACGCCATACACCCGCGCGGTGTCCATGTACATGTGGACGGCGCTGGCGGGCAGGGTGCTGGAGCCCGGCATCAAAGCCGACATGGTGCCTATTCTCGTCGGGCGGCAGGGCTGCGGCAAGTCCTCGGGCGTGGAAGCGCTCAGCCCCGATCCTGCTTTCTTCACAGAGATATCGTTCGCGGAAAAAGACGATGACCTCGCGCGCAAGATGCGCGGGCGACTGGTTGCTGAGATTGGCGAGCTGCGTGGCCTTAACACCAAAGAGCTGGAATCTATCAAGGCTTTCGTGACGCGTACGCATGAGAACTGGATCCCCAAATACCGGGAGTTCGCTACACAGTTCCCGCGTCGCCTGGTGTTCATCGGTACCACCAACGAAGACGAGTTCCTCGCGGATAAAACCGGTAACCGCCGGTGGTTGCCTGTCGAGGTCTCCAGCGTCGATGTGCAGGCCATTAAGCGCGATCTGCTGCTGCTTTGGGCGGAAGCCCGCGAGACGTTTAAACGCCTCGGCGGTATCCAGTTCCGCGATGCTGAACGCCTCGGCGCAAGTGTCCATGAGCAGTACACCATTAAGGACGCGTGGCTCGAGACGGTCGAGAAATGGCTCGATACACCTGACCTGATGACTAATGACATTCCGCGAAATTGCGAATTTTTACGTGCCAGTGACGTGTTGCGCGATGCAATCGGGTTAGACCCGCGCCACATCGGAAAACGCGAAGAAATGCGAATTAGCAATGTTTTGCAAAATTGCGGTTATAAGCGCGCTCAAAGGCGGATAGACGGGAAAAAAAGCAAGGTGTGGGAGCCTGCGGAACCACCTGGAACCACCTAAAAGCGGAGGTGGTTCCGCCTTGCGCCCCTTGCGGTGCGCTAATCGGAACCACTGGAACCACTGGAACCACCTTATTACTAAAAACCCCATATATATATATAAGTCGATTTGGGGAAAGGTTAGAAAAAGGTGGTTCCAGGTGGGGGCAGTGGTTCCACGTTAGAACATGTAATTTATTGCGGGTAGCGATATGAAATCACCAATTAACGCCCTCAACGGCGATTCAGCGGCGCCGGATTCTCAACAAAACCGCTCTCTATGCTCGCGCGCACGCGCGTTTTGCGAGGTGGCCTATGCCAGTCGTCGCCACGTTTAAAACAGACTGGTTCCGCGTTATCAGCGACATAACCAGAACGGGGATCCCGCTGCAGGAGATAGCCCGCGAGCTGGATGTTTCGAAGTCTGCTATCATCGGCTGGAAGCAGGGCGCAGCACCAAACCACCACACGGGCGAAGCGCTGATAGACTTCTGGTGTTACGTCACACAGCGCCCGCGCTCCGAGCTGCCGGCGCAGGTCACATCACGGCGATTCGTTTACGCCTGGCGCACAAAGCGCATTTGAGAGGGGAATGACATGCAGGAATATTCAAACGTTAACGAGCTGCTGGCTGATGCGCATTTTGATCGCTTCGAACTGGCTCAGGAAAACGTAATCAGCCAAAACGTCAGCGTCGTTGAGGAATCGGGCTATGAGTTTATCCAGTGGGATTTCACTCTTCGCAACGGGCAGGATATCCACTTCAGGGAGGCCAGGCATACACTGATGCAGCCGAAAGTTTTAGCCAGCTGCAAGAGCTACATCCTCCGCACTCTGCCTAAGGCGTATGCGATTTGAAAACTTGCAAAAACAGGGCGTTCACCGACTAAAAACGCTATGCAAAAACCGCCCTGTTTTATGCACGATTTATGCAGTCGATTTTCATACTTTCCCGCCAGCAAACCGCAATAAATAACCCCTTCACGCTAAATTGGTAACGAGTGCCGATCGCGTGGTGCCGATAACGTACATTATGTTAAATCAGGCCGTTTTTTAACAAATTATCCATTTGGTCAGGATTCCGACCAACACCCCCGCGCACACTCTAGGCTCCACGTTCCACAGGAGCCACCACAATGGCACGACAGAAGAAAACCATCGAGACACCGGGGCAGGAGACAACGCAGCCGCAGGACGCCACCGGCGCAGCCCTGAACGCTGAAACTACCGAACCGACGGTGCAGCAGAACGTTGCGACGCTGCTGGGCGCTACGGCGCTGGCCGAGCGCAACGCCATTCTCGCCACGCTCAATGCGCGGGGCGCCACCATCGTTGCCCGCTTCGAAGAGTTGGGCTTTACCGATCTGACCGACCAGAACCTTACCGACAACCTCGAGTTTCTCACCCTCGTACGTAAAGCCACTGAAGCCACCACCGGCGGCGCGGGTGCAATGGTGACAAACGAAGAGGGCAAGCCGCAGCCGGTACGCGGCGCACCTGTATTAACCGAACACGGCTGGCATGTGCCGGGCTAAGGGGGAATCGTATGTGTGGAGGCGGTGCACCAAAAGTCGTAGAGCAGGATCCGCAGGCTGAGGCAGATGCAGCAGCCGATGCAGCAGCGAAGGCCGCGAACGCCGACGCCGCAGCGCGTAAGAAGCGCAAGAAAGGTTCCTCGCTGCTGGCAAGCGGTGCCGAAGGCGCAACGGATACAGGTTCATCCCTGCTTTCCTCCGGCGCTCAGGCAGCAAAAAACACCTTAGGGGCATAATCGATGGATGAACTCGCCGTAAAGCTGGTTAAGCGTGCTGATACGCTGAAAGCCAACCGACAGGTGCACGAAAGCGTCTGGCGGGAATGCTACGACTACACCTATCCGCTGCGCGGCGCGGGGCTATCCGATGAGGTGCTGGACGCACAGAGCGCAAAATCGAAGGTGGCACGGCTGCTTGACGGCACGGCCACCGACAGCGCCCGCATGCTGGCGTCTGCTCTCATGTCCGGCATGACCCCGGCAAACGCGCAGTGGCTGAACCTCGACAGCGAATCGCTGCCGGATGATGCCGCCGCGTGGTTGTCCACCTGCGCAACGCTGGTATGGGAAAACATCCACGCCGCCAACTTCGATGCCGAAGGCTATGAGGCGAATCTCGATGTGGTGTGCGCTGGCTGGTTCGCGTTGTACATCGACGAAGACCGCGAAGAGGGCGGATTCTCATTCCAGCAGTGGCCGCTGGCGCAGTGCTATGTCACATCCACCCGCCGCGATGGCATCGTGGACACGATTTATCGCCGCTACCAGCTCACCGCAGAGCAGGCGATTAAAGAATTTGGCGCGGATAAGGTCAGCAAGAAGATTCGCGAAGCGGCCGCCAAAAAGCCCGATGACAAATTCGACTTCCTGCATTGCATTTTCCCGCGTGAAAACTACGTGGTGAATGCGCGCCTGGCTAAAAACCTGCGCTTTGCATCGTACAACGTGGAAGTGAGCGGCAAGCTCATTGTGCGTGAATCTGGCTATCACGAATTCCCCTGCTGCGTACCGCGCTGGATGAAAATCCCCGGCACGCCGTACGGTATTGGCCCGGTGTACGACGCGCTGCCGGACTGCAAAGAGCTGAACGAAACGAAGCGCATGGAGAAGGCCGCGCAGGATCTGGCAATTGCCGGGATGTGGATTGCGGAAGATGACGGCGTGCTTAACCCGCGTACAGTCAAAGTTGGCCCGCGCCGCATCGTCGTGGCGAACAGCGTAGACAGCATGAAACCGTTGCTAACCGGCGCCGATTTCAATGTGGCATTTACCGCAGAAGAGCGCCTGCAGGCATCTATCCGCAAAATCATGATGGCCGACCAGCTGCAACCGCAGGACGGCCCGGCGATGACCGCAACCGAAGTGCATGTGCCTGTCTCTTATACACA
>ENA-OWYJ01000120-OWYJ01000120.1-human-gut-metagenome-genome-assembly--contig:-NODE-120-length-25786-cov-15.0311_pt1 | contig 25786 bp, 20 predicted proteins | sample MGYA00249749_ERZ652084 | MGnify/ENA primary metagenome ERZ652084 (study PRJEB26925, sample SAMN05827239) | human gut metagenome | biome: ENVO:2100002; feature: ENVO:00000062; material: ENVO:00002003...
CACTGCATATCGTCGGCAGCGTCAGATGTGTATAAGAGACAGGATATGGTTTTCTTTGATCAGGAAAGCGTCGAAGAGGCCCAGACGGTGGTTCGCGCCGCCGCCGCACAGCACCGCATACTTCAACGCGGTGCGCAGGCCTGGTAACGTTTTACGCGTATCAAGCAGTTGCGTTTTGGTGCCTTTGAGCAGGTCGACGTAGCGGCGCACTTCGCTTGCTACCCCAGAGAGGGTCTGCACGAAATTTAGCGCGGTGCGCTCGCCGGTCAGCAGCACCCGCGACGGGCCATACAGTTCGAACAGCGGCTGATCGGCTTTAACCGTATCGCCGTCAGCCACGTGCCAGGTGATGCTGACATCGTCGCCGGCAAGCTGAATGAAAACTTCTTCTACCCAACGCTTACCGCAGAATACCCCATCTTCGCGGGTGATAACGACGGCGTGAGAGCGCGCGTCCGATGGCAATAATTGCGCGCTGATATCGTTGTTAGCGTCAACTTCGCCGCCCAGATCTTCGCGTAATGATTGCGCGACGGCGTCGGTAATATCGAGATTAATACGTTCCAGCAGCGCGTCACGGCGGCGGTCGGGGCTGTAGCGACGAGGCGTCATGATAAAGCTCCAGATAGATAAGATTCAGAAGTGGGAAACATGCTAACCTGAACCACGTTTCTGTACCACACATACCCAATGGATTTCGCGTCGCCTGTGGGGCCGCCGGGATCCACGTTTGCGAAAGGAGATTCCCCATGCAGTTGAATGGCGGATGGCTGGTGGGCGCGCGTCGGGTGCCTTCGCCGCATCACGATTGCCGCCCGGACGATGAAAACCCTTCTTTACTGGTGGTACATAATATCAGCCTGCCGCCTGGGGAGTTTGGCGGCCCGTGGATTGACGCGCTATTTACCGGTACATTGGATGCCGACGCGCATCCTTACTTCGCCGGGATTGCTCATCTGCGCGTTTCGGCGCATTGTCTGATTCGCCGCGATGGCGAGATAGTCCAGTATGTACCCTTTGATAAGCGCGCATGGCATGCGGGCGTCTCCAGCTATCACGGCCGCGAGCGCTGCAATGATTTTTCGATCGGTATTGAGCTGGAAGGGACGGATACTCAGGCCTACACCGAGGCGCAGTACCAGCAGTTAGTGGTGATTACCCAGGCGCTCATCCAGCGTTATCCTGGTATTGCTGATAATATTACCGGCCATTGCGATATCGCGCCGATACGTAAAACGGATCCCGGCCCGGCCTTTGATTGGGCAAAATACCGCGGTATGTTGGCCGCATCGTCACATAAGGAGATACCATGACGTTGTTTACTACGCTGCTGGTTCTCATCGCCGAGCGTCTGTTCAAACTTGGCGAGCACTGGCAGCTCGATCATCGCCTGGAGGTACTGTTCCGCCGCGTGAGGCATTTCTCGCTGTTCGGCACCGTGCTGATGACCGTCGTCGCGGTGGCGGTGGTATACGTTATTCAACGCCTGCTACAGGGGCAGCTATTTAACGTACCGCTGCTGGTGTTCTGGATTTTGCTCGGCCTGCTGTGTATCGGCGCGGGCAAGGTGCGCCTGCATTATCATGCCTATCTGAAGGCGGCGGCGAACAACGATAGCCACGCCTGCGATTCTATGGCCAGCGAGCTAACGCTTATTCACGGCGTGCCGCCGGGCTGCGATCGTCAGGAGTATCTCCGCGAGCTGCAAAACGCACTGCTATGGATCAACTATCGCTACTATCTCGCGCCGCTGTTCTGGCTGGTGGTCGGCGGCCCGTGGGGGCTGTTGACGCTAACCGCTTATAGCGTCCTGCGCGCCTGGCAGACCTGGCTTGCGCGCTATCAGACGCCGCGCCATCGTTTACAGTCCGGCATTGACGGTATTCTGCATATTGTCGATTGGGTGCCGGTGCGCCTGGTTGGCGTGGTATACGCGCTGCTGGGGCACGGCGAAAAAGCGCTGCCGGCGTGGTTTGCCTCGCTAGGCGATCGTCACTCTTCACAGTATCAGGTATTAACTCGTCTGGCCCAGTTCTCGCTGGCCCGCGAGCCGCACGTCGATGCGGTTGAGACGCCAAAAGCGGCGGTTTCCATGGCGAAGAAAACCTCGCTGGTGGTGGTGGTGATTATGGCGCTGCTGACCATCTACGGAACGTTGATTTAACGGCCTGAAGCCAGGCGCTGCTGGGCTTGGCGCACTCATGTCGCCGGATGGCGCTGCGCTTATCCGGCCTACGCTCCGCGGCCCGGTAAGCGCAGAAGCGGTAGCCCTGCTAAGCGCAGCGCAAGCAGGGAAAATCCCAGTGGTGGCGTTGGATCCCGGACGGCTCGCTGTTCACTCGCTACAGCGTATCAGCGGGCGGGATACCGAAGTCGGGCATCCCGTTTTCTTGCCAGCGCACTAACTTCAGCCGGGTGTGACGGTTAGGATCGTACAGCGGGTCACCTTCGATTTCGGTGTAGTTGCGCGCGTGGTACACCAGCACATCTTCCCCCTCCGGCGTTTGCGTAAAGCTATTGTGGCCAGGACCATACTGCCGGTTTTCGTAGCTGGTGCGAAATACCGGCTGCGGGGATTTGTGCCAGTTAGCCGGCTGTAGCGGATCGGCCTGAATATCTATCCATAATAATCCCATGCAGTAGTTTTCATCGGTCGCGCTGGCGGAATAGCTGATAAACAGCTTATCGCCGTGTACCAGCACCGCAGGCCCCTCATTGACCATAAATCCCCGGCATTCCCAGGCAAACTCCGGCTTACTCAGCATGATCGGCGCGCCTTTTAGCGTCCACGGGTTTTCCAGCTCCGCCAGATAGAGATTGGTATTGCCGGCGATCTGCGGGTCTTTCTGCGCCCATAAATACCAGCGTTTCCCTTGATGGCAGAAGGTGGTGGCATCGAGGGCGAAGGTATCGAAGGGGGTGATAATTTGCCCTTTTTCCTGCCAGCGGTCGCTGAGCGGATCGCTGTCGGTACACTCAAGGGCGAACATCCGGTGCTGGAACATCCCCTGGGCGTCGAGGTCATGGGTCGGGGCGGCGGCGAAATAGATATACCACTTGCCGTCGATATGGTGGAGCTCTGGCGCCCAAATCAGCTGGCTCATCGGCCCGTTTTGCGGCTTGCGCCAGACGGTCACCGGTTCGGCTTCACGCAGGCCTTCCAGCGTGGCGGCGCGGCGGATCTCCAGCCGATCGTATTCCGGCACGGAGGCAATAAAATAGTAGTGGTCGTGATGGCGCAGGATAAAAGGGTCCGCGCGTTGTTCAATAAAGGGGTTAGGCCAGTTGTTCATCAGGCTTTCCTTATGTGTTCACTGGTTTTCAATTCCTGGAGTTCATTCAGTTCGCTGTAGTTACTGCGGCGTTTTTCCAGATCGCTCTGGATTTGGCGCATCAGATCACGGTCAACTTTCAACAGGCGTACGACGCCTGCGGTAATCAGGTAGCCAACGCCGGGGATCACAGAGAACAGCAGTACGATACCGTTTAGCGCCGAGGCGCTTTGCTGCTTCGCGCCGGCATCGTAGCCGTACCACGACAGCAGGAAACCCACCATGGCCCCGGCGACCGCCAGCCCCACTTTCAGGAAGAACAGGTTACCGGAGAAGCTGATGCCGGTGATCCGTTTACCGGTTTTCCACTCGCCGTAGTCATCAACGTCGGACATCAGCGACCAGTGCAGCGGCGACGGGATTTGATGCAGGATATTGAGCAGGAAGTAGAGCACCAGAATCAGCGTTGTGGCATGCGGATTAAAGAAGTAGAACGCACAGGAGAAGACTGCCAGTACAATGTTGGTCCAGAAAAAGACCTGCAGTTTACACCAGCGGTCGGTCAGCACTTTCGCCAGCATGCTGCCGATCATCATGCCGACCACGCCAAGGCTGATAAACAGAGTGGCGAAGTGGGTGCTTTGCCCCATCACCCAGGTGACGTAGTACATGGTGGCGGCCATGCGGATAAAGCCGGGGCAAACGTTACATAGGGTTAAGAGCAAAATGCGAACCCACTGGTCGTTTTTCCACACGTCTTTGAGGTCTTTTTTCAGCTCGTCGTTGGTTTGTACCGCAGGACGGATGCGCTCGCGTACGGTGGCGAAGCAGAACAAAAACATACACATGCCGATGAACGCCAATACGGTCATCGCCATTTGATAACCTTTCGCTTTATCGGCGCCGCCGAACCACTCCGCCATTGGCAACAGAGTCAGCGAGAGCAGAAGCGTCGCGATACCGACCAGCACAAAGCGGTATGACTGGCAGGCGACACGTTCTTGCGGGTCGGATGTCATCACCGTTCCCAAAGAGCAGTAGGGGATGTTTATCGCGGTATAGGTTATCGACAGCAGGAAGTAGGTGACGAAGGCATAGATAACCTTGCTGTTGTAGGTCCATTCCGGGGTGGTGAACATCAGCACGCTGAACAGAGCGTAGGGGAAGGCCATCCACAGCAGCCATGGGCGAAAGCGGCCATATTTACTACGAGTGCGGTCGGCCATCGCCCCCATGATCGGGTCGGTGACGGCATCGATGACGCGCACCGAAAGCAGCAGCACCCCAACCAGCGCCGGCGCAAGACCAAAAATATCCGTATAAAAATAGTTAACGAACAACATGATGGCGCCAAAGATAATGTTACATCCGGCATCGCCCATCCCGTAGCCAATCTTTTCTTTCAGCGAAAGTGTATTGCCTGTCATCCTGGAACTCTCCATTGCAGTCTGGAGAGAATTATTGGTCTTAGCGTCGGGAATTACGTTGCAGTAATCCGTCATCGATATGGATAAAACTGTTACAGGAAGGAAAGTGTGAAGCAGATAACAATGCGCCGTGCCCGTCGCTCGAGGACGGACACGGCGTGACGAGATGTATTATTGTGCTTTTACGACGCCAGCGCTTTTCTGTTTAAACAGATAGCCAACGCCGAGAACGGCAATCCATACCGGTATCAGCCACACCGAAATCGCCATCCCCGGGGTCATCAGCATGATGGCCAGTACCGCGACCATAAACAGCAGGCATACCCAGTTACCCAACGGGTAGAACAGCGCCGGGAAACGTGTTTTCACGCCTTCCTGCTGCTTGGCGCGACGGAATTTGATGTGCGCGAGGCTAATCATCGCCCAGTTAATCACTAGCGCGGAGACAACCAGCGCCATCAGCAGTCCGAACGCCGATTCCGGCGCCAGGTAGTTGATCAGCACGCACAGCGCGGTGACTACGGCGGATACCATAATGGTGTTGACCGGTACGCCGCGTTTATCGAGGGTCAGCAGCGCTTTCGGCGCATTACCCTGCTGCGCCAGGCCGAACAGCATACGGCTGTTACAGTATACGCAGCTGTTGTAAACCGAGAGCGCGGCGGTCAGCACTACGATGTTGAGGGCGTTTGCCACCAGCGTGTCGCCGAGTTCGTGGAAGATCAGGACGAACGGGCTGGTATCGGCGGTGACGCGCGTCCACGGCAGCAGTGAGAGCAGCACGGCCAGGGAGCCTACATAGAAAATAAGGATACGGTAGATAACCTGGTTAGTGGCTTTCGGGATGCTCTTTTCCGGGTTGTCCGCTTCCGCCGCGGTGATACCCACCAGTTCCAGGCCGCCGAAGGAGAACATAATGATCGCCATCATCATTACCAGCCCGGTGAAGCCGTGCGGCAGGAAACCGCCCTGATCCCACAGGTTACTGACCGTCGCCTGCGGGCCGCCGTTGCCGCTGAACAACAACCAGGCGCCGAACAGAATCATGGCCACTACCGCGACGACTTTAATAATCGCGAACCAGAACTCCATTTCGCCGAACACTTTTACGTTGGTCAGGTTAATGGCGTTAATGGCGATGAAGAAGACCGCCGCGGAGGCCCAGGTAGGGATTTCCGGCCACCAGAACTGGATATATTTGCCCACGGCGGTCAGCTCCGCCATGGCGACAAGCACATACAGCACCCAATAGTTCCAGCCGGAGGCAAAGCCGGCAAAGCCGCCCCAGTATTTATAAGCAAAATGGCTGAATGAACCGGCCACCGGTTCTTCGACGACCATCTCGCCGAGTTGACGCATGATCAGGAAGGCGATAAACCCGGCGATAGCGTAGCCGAGAATAATACCAGGACCTGCAGATTGAATCACTGACGCACTACCCAGGAATAAGCCCGTACCAATAGCGCCTCCTAGCGCAATGAGCTGTATATGGCGGTTCTTCAAGCCGCGCTTGAGTCGATCGCCATGCTGTTGACCTTCCATCATGAAACCTCGTGTGTGGTTATTATGTTTATACGCTTCATCCTTCAGGTTGCTGCTTTGCTGTCCGTCTCTGCCAAATAGCATAGTTAGCTAATTTCAAGGTGTTTGAGGCCAGTTTTTACCCGAGTGACGCAACGCACACATTGTTGTGTTTGTGTAATTATGAAATTCCATTTTTGTATTGATTTCTTTACGGAAAGCAAAGCGGAAATTCCCTCAAAGACCTTTCGCCTGATGCAGAATAATGGTAAGGGCGTGCGAATGCACCTGCTTTATGAAGGGATGATGACGGAACGAACAAAAAGACACCGTTTGTCATTTTTTCTTACCACCGCCACCGCTACCCTTTATTGGTTATCTATTCACTTTATTGGTTTATAAATGCACTTTTTCGCTTCTTGAATCGGTTCAGAAAGCGTAATTTTTCGTTTATATAAAGTTAATGCTACCCCTTGCTGGGTAAATGTAAGTTTTGTGCAAGGTTACATTTCTGAAACGTTATTTCTGTAAGGTTGTTAAAAAAGGCCAAGTTTACTGATTTCAATCAAAACCTGTATGGACAGGAGGTGAATACTTTGTTACTTTAGCGCTACGAACTTTAAATTGGTAAGACCAATTGACTCCGGGCGAATGGCAGAGACAGGGAATATGGCCTACAGCAAGATCCGCCAACCAAAACTTTCTGATGTGATAGAGCAGCAGCTGGAGTTTCTGATTCTTGAGGGGACGTTGCGCCCCGGTGAAAAACTCCCGCCTGAACGCGAACTGGCAAAACAGTTCGACGTTTCCCGTCCCTCGCTCCGTGAGGCGATTCAACGCCTCGAAGCCAAGGGCCTGTTGCTTCGTCGCCAGGGCGGTGGAACCTTTGTACAAAGCAGCCTGTGGCAGAGCTTTAGCGACCCGTTGGTCGAGCTCCTGTCCGACCACCCTGAATCCCAATTCGATTTGCTGGAAACCCGTCACGCGCTGGAAGGCATCGCGGCTTATTACGCGGCGCTGCGCAGCAATGATGAAGATCGCGACCGTATTCGCGAGCTGCATCAAGCCATTGAGCGGGCCCAACAGTCCGGCGATCTCGACGCCGAATCCGGCGCTGTCGTCCAGTACCAAATCGCCGTCACCGAAGCGGCGCACAATGTGGTGTTGCTCCATCTGCTAAGGTGTATGGAGCCGATGCTGGCACAAAACGTTCGTCAGAACTTTGAATTGCTGTATGCCCGCCGGGAAATGCTCCCGTTGGTCAGCAACCATCGTACTCGCATTTTCGAGGCGATAATGGCCGGGGAGCCGGAGCAGGCGCGTGAGGCGTCGCACCGTCACCTGGCGTTCATTGAGGAAATTTTGCTGGATCGTAGCCGTGAACAGAGTCGTAGAGAACGTTCACTGCGTCGTTTACAGCAACGAAAGGACGAGAACTCCGGTTCTTAAGCGCCATTTTTTAGAGCGCGGCAACTAAACGCAGAACCTGTCTTATTGAATTCTTGGTTGTTCATCAGAGTGAAACGCTAAAGAGTTCAATGGGACAGGTTCCAGTTAAATCAACGATTAGATAGATAAGGAATACCCCCATGTCAGAACGTTTCCAGAATGACGTGGATCCGATCGAAACTCGCGACTGGCAACAGGCGATCGAATCGGTCATCCGTGAAGAAGGTGTTGAGCGTGCTCAGTATCTGATCGACCAGCTTCTTTCTGAGGCCCGCAAAGGCGGCGTGAAAGTAGCGGCCGGTGCGGCAGCGCATAATTACGTCAACACTATTGCCGTTGAAGATGAACCGGAATACCCGGGCAATCTGGAGCTGGAACGCCGTATTCGTTCAGCGATCCGTTGGAACGCCATCATGACCGTTCTGCGCGCATCGAAGAAAGATCTGGAGCTGGGTGGCCACATGGCATCCTACCAGTCTTCCGCTACCTTCTACGAAGTTTGCTTCAACCACTTCTTCCGTGCGCGCACTGAGAAAGACGGCGGCGATCTGGTTTACTTCCAGGGCCACATCTCTCCGGGCGTATATGCACGTGCCTTCCTGGAAGGTCGTCTGACTGAAGAGCAGATGAACAACTTCCGTCAGGAAGTTCACGGTAATGGTCTGTCCTCTTATCCGCACCCGAAACTGATGCCGGAATTCTGGCAGTTCCCGACCGTATCAATGGGTCTGGGGCCGTTGGGCGCAATCTATCAGGCTAAATTCCTGAAATATCTGGAACACCGTGGTCTGAAAGACACCTCTGCGCAAACCGTTTACGCCTTCCTGGGCGATGGCGAGATGGATGAGCCGGAATCTAAAGGCGCTATCACCATCGCGACCCGTGAAAAACTGGATAACCTGGTCTTCGTCATCAACTGCAACCTGCAGCGTCTGGACGGCCCGGTCACCGGTAACGGTAAAATCATTAACGAACTGGAAGGCATCTTCGGTGGTGCTGGCTGGAACGTTATCAAGGTTATCTGGGGCGGTCGTTGGGATGAGCTGCTGCGTAAAGACACCAGCGGTAAGCTGATTCAGCTGATGAACGAAACCGTTGACGGCGACTACCAGACCTTCAAATCCAAAGACGGCGCCTACGTTCGTGAGCACTTCTTCGGTAAATATCCGGAAACCGCCGCGCTGGTTGCCGACTGGACTGACGAGCAGATCTGGGCCCTGAACCGTGGCGGTCACGATCCGAAGAAAGTCTACGCTGCACTGAAAAAAGCGCAGGAAACCAAAGGCCAGCCGACCGTGATTCTGGCGCATACCATTAAAGGTTATGGTATGGGCGACACCGCGGAAGGTAAAAACATCGCGCACCAGGTTAAGAAAATGAACATGGACGGCGTTCGCTACGTCCGCGATCGTTTCAACGTGCCGGTGGCTGATGCCGATATCGAAAAACTGCCGTACGTGACCTTCCCGGAAGGTTCTGAAGAGCACACTTACCTGCACGCTCAACGTGAAAAGCTGAACGGCTACCTGCCGACTCGTCAGCCGAAATTCACTGAGAAACTGGAGCTGCCGACCCTGGCCGACTTCAGCGCGCTGCTGGAAGAGCAAAACAAAGAAATCTCTACCACTATCGCTTTCGTTCGTGCCCTGAACGTGATGCTGAAGAACAAGTCGATCAAAGATCGTCTGGTGCCGATCATCGCCGATGAAGCGCGTACTTTCGGTATGGAAGGTCTGTTCCGTCAGATCGGTATCTACAGCCCGAACGGCCAGCAGTACACCCCGCAGGACCGTGAGCAGGTTGCATACTACAAAGAAGACGAGAAAGGCCAGATTCTGCAGGAAGGTATTAACGAGCTGGGCGCAGGCGCATCCTGGCTGGCTGCTGCGACCTCCTACAGCACCAACGACCTGCCGATGATTCCGTTCTACATCTACTACTCGATGTTCGGCTTCCAGCGTATCGGCGATCTGTGCTGGGCGGCTGGCGATCAGCAGGCTCGCGGCTTCCTGATTGGCGGTACTTCCGGTCGTACTACGCTGAACGGCGAAGGTCTGCAGCACGAAGATGGTCACAGCCACATTCAGTCGCTGACTATCCCGAACTGTATCTCCTACGACCCGTCTTACGCGTACGAAGTCGCTGTCATCATGCATGACGGTCTGGTACGTATGTACGGCGAAGCGCAAGAGAACGTTTACTACTACATCACTACACTGAACGAAAACTACCACATGCCGGCCATGCCGGAAGGCGCCGAGGAAGGTATCCGTAAAGGTATCTACAAACTCGAAACCCTCGAAGGTAGCAAAGGTAAAGTTCAGCTGCTGGGCTCCGGTTCTATCCTGCGTCACGTTCGTGAAGCAGCGCAGATCCTGGCGAAAGATTACGGCGTAGGTTCTGACGTGTATAGCGTCACCTCCTTCACCGAACTGGCGCGTGATGGCCAGGATTGCGAACGCTGGAACATGCTGCACCCGCTGGAAACTCCGCGCGTACCGTACATCGCTCAGGTGATGAACGACGCTCCGGCTGTAGCATCCACTGACTATATGAAACTGTTCGCCGAGCAGGTTCGTACTTACGTACCGGCTGATGATTACCGCGTACTGGGTACCGATGGCTTCGGTCGTTCCGACAGCCGTGAAAACCTGCGTCACCACTTCGAAGTCGATGCTTCCTACGTGGTCGTTGCGGCGCTGGGCGAACTGGCTAAACGTGGTGAAATCGATAAGAAAGTTGTGGCTGACGCCATTGCTAAATTCGACATCGATGCAGAAAAAGTTAACCCGCGTCTGGCGTAAGAGGTAAGAGAATAATGGCTATCGAAATCAAAGTACCGGACATCGGGGCTGATGAAGTTGAAATCACCGAGATCCTGGTCAAAGTTGGCGACAAAGTTGAAGCTGAACAGTCGCTGATCACCGTAGAAGGCGACAAGGCCTCTATGGAAGTTCCGTCTCCGCAGGCTGGCGTCGTGAAAGAGATTAAAGTCTCCGTCGGCGACAAAACCGAGACTGGCAAACTGATCATGATTTTCGATTCCGCCGAAGGTGCAGCAGCCGCTGCACCTGCGCAGGAAGAGAAAGCGGCTGCTCCGGCACCGGCAGCAGCGCCGGCGGCAAGCGCAGCGAAAGAAGTTCACGTACCGGATATCGGCGGCGATGAAGTTGAAGTCACCGAGATCATGGTTAAAGTGGGCGACACTATTGCCGCTGAGCAATCCCTGATCACCGTAGAAGGCGACAAAGCTTCTATGGAAGTTCCGGCGCCGTTCGCGGGTACCGTTAAAGAGATCAAAATCAACACCGGCGACAAAGTGTCCACCGGCTCCCTGATCATGATCTTCGAAGTGGCGGGCGCTGCGCCTGCAGCCGCTCCGGCACAGGCTGCCGCTCCGGCTGCCGCGGCACCAGCTGCAGCGGCTGGCGTGAAAGACGTTAACGTACCGGATATCGGCGGCGACGAAGTTGAAGTTACCGAAGTGATGGTAAAAGTTGGCGATAAAGTGGCTGCTGAGCAGTCACTGATCACCGTCGAAGGCGACAAAGCTTCTATGGAAGTTCCGGCGCCGTTCGCGGGTACCGTTAAAGAGATCAAAATCAGCACCGGCGACAAAGTATCCACCGGCTCTCTGATCATGGTCTTCGAAGTGGAAGGCGCCGCGCCTGCTGCTGCTCCGGCTCAGGCCGCGGCACCGGCACCGGCTGCTGCACCTGCACCGGCTCAGAAAGCTGCCGCGCCGGCTGCGAAAGCAGAAGGTAAAACCGAATTCGCTGAAAACGAAGCTTACGTTCACGCGACTCCGCTGATTCGCCGCCTGGCGCGCGAGTTCGGCGTAAACCTGGCGAAAGTGAAAGGGACCGGCCGTAAAGGTCGTATCCTGCGCGAAGACGTTCAGGCTTACGTGAAAGAAGCGGTTAAACGCGCTGAATCCGCACCGGCTGCTGCCGCAGGCGGCGGTCTGCCGGGCATGCTGCCATGGCCGAAAGTTGACTTCAGCAAGTTTGGCGAAATCGAAGAAGTGGAACTGGGTCGTATCCAGAAAATCTCTGGCGCTAACCTGAGCCGTAACTGGGTGATGATCCCGCACGTTACGCACTTCGACAAAACCGATATCACCGATCTGGAAGCGTTCCGCAAGCAGCAGAATGCCGAAGCTGAGAAGCGCAAACTGGACGTGAAATTCACCCCAGTGGTCTTCATCATGAAAGCCGTTGCCGCTGCGCTTGAGCAGATGCCGCGCTTCAACAGCTCGCTGTCCGAAGACGGTCAGCGCCTGACGCTGAAGAAATACATCAACATCGGTGTGGCGGTTGATACTCCGAACGGTCTGGTGGTTCCGGTCTTTAAAGACGTGAACAAGAAGAGCATCACCGAGCTGTCTCGCGAGCTGACCACCATCTCGAAGAAAGCGCGCGATGGCAAGCTGACTGCTGGCGAAATGCAGGGCGGTTGCTTCACCATCTCCAGCATCGGCGGCCTGGGTACTACCCACTTCGCGCCGATTGTTAACGCGCCGGAAGTGGCCATCCTGGGCGTGTCTAAGTCCGCGATGGAGCCGGTATGGAATGGTAAAGAGTTCGTTCCGCGTCTGATGCTGCCGATCTCTCTGTCCTTCGACCACCGCGTCATCGACGGTGCTGATGGTGCCCGCTTCATTACCATCATTAACAACACCTTGAGCGACATTCGCCGCCTGGTGATGTAAGCGAAAAAGCCGGCCTGACGGCCGGCTTTTTTCTGATAACCTCAGGCAGTTGAGGATTATCAGCAACAAAGGACAAAATCGTTTGCCGTTTGTTGTTTAAAAATTGTTAACAATTTTGTAAAATACACGCGGATAGAACGTCCCGGTGGACTTGGGCGTAATAATAAAAGCGTCAGACCCGCCGGATATAAATTACAGAGGTCATGATGAGTACTGAAATCAAAACTCAGGTCGTGGTACTTGGGGCAGGTCCTGCAGGCTACTCTGCAGCCTTCCGTTGCGCTGATTTAGGTCTGGAAACCGTCATCGTAGAACGTTACAGCTCCCTGGGCGGTGTTTGCCTGAACGTGGGTTGTATCCCTTCTAAAGCACTGCTGCACGTTGCTAAAGTTATCGAAGAAGCGAAAGCGCTGGCCGAACACGGCATCGTTTTCGGCGAACCGAAAACCGACATTGACAAGATCCGCACCTGGAAAGAAAAAGTTATCACTCAGCTGACCGGTGGTCTGGCTGGCATGGCCAAAGGTCGTAAAGTGAAGGTGGTTAACGGTCTGGGTAAATTCACCGGCGCTAACACCCTGGAAGTTGAAGGCGAAAACGGCAAAACCGTGATTAACTTCGACAACGCGATCATCGCGGCGGGCTCCCGTCCGATTCAACTGCCGTTTATCCCGCATGAAGATCCGCGCGTTTGGGATTCCACCGACGCTCTGGAACTGAAATCTGTACCGAAACGCATGCTGGTTATGGGCGGCGGTATCATCGGTCTGGAAATGGGTACCGTATACCATGCGCTGGGTTCAGAGATTGACGTGGTTGAAATGTTCGACCAGGTTATCCCGGCTGCCGACAAAGACGTGGTTAAAGTCTTCACCAAGCGTATCAGCAAGAAATTCAACCTGATGCTGGAAACCAAAGTGACTGCCGTTGAAGCAAAAGAAGACGGTATTTACGTTTCCATGGAAGGCAAAAAAGCCCCGGCGGAAGCGCAGCGTTACGACGCGGTGCTGGTAGCTATCGGCCGCGTGCCGAACGGTAAAAACCTCGACGCAGGCAAAGCCGGCGTGGAAGTTGACGATCGCGGCTTCATTCGCGTTGACAAACAAATGCGCACCAACGTGCCGCACATCTTTGCTATCGGCGATATCGTCGGTCAGCCGATGCTGGCGCACAAAGGCGTACACGAAGGTCACGTTGCCGCAGAAGTTATCTCCGGCCTGAAACACTACTTCGATCCGAAAGTGATCCCGTCCATCGCCTACACCGAGCCAGAAGTGGCATGGGTTGGCCTGACTGAGAAAGAAGCGAAAGAGAAAGGCATCAGCTACGAAACCGCCACCTTCCCGTGGGCTGCTTCCGGCCGTGCTATCGCTTCCGACTGCGCAGACGGTATGACCAAACTGATCTTCGACAAAGAGACCCACCGTGTTATCGGCGGCGCGATTGTCGGCACCAACGGCGGCGAGCTGCTGGGTGAAATCGGTCTGGCTATCGAAATGGGCTGCGACGCTGAAGACATCGCGCTGACTATCCACGCTCACCCGACTCTGCACGAGTCCGTTGGCCTGGCGGCAGAAGTCTTCGAAGGTAGCATTACCGACCTGCCAAACGCGAAAGCGAAGAAAAAGTAACTTTTTCTTTCAGCTAAAATGCATAAGCGGCTCTCAGAGCCGCTTTTTTTATCGCTAATGTTTAGAACTGTGTCCCTGTTCACAAACCGCTACACCTCATACATACTTTGAAAATAGTCACTCAGTAAACTAATAGGTAGTTAATTATATATCTGAGGTGTGAGATGAAACGCTTATTGACCACGGCGCTGTTAGCCACGATATTCGTATCCGGTATGGCCTGCGCGGCTGATGCAACCATTCCATGGGCGGCGAACAGCGGCGGTACCGAAAGTACCCATATTGCGGCGATGGGTCAGGATCTGAATGCGCAGCATCAGTTGGTGACGAAGACGAATGAAGGGGTGTGGGCGGCGAATTCCGGGAGCATCAGCTCGGATGAAGCGGCGCTGACCAGTCAGAAACCTGCTTTTGCCGGTTATCCGGAGCTGATGCCGCACCAGGGCTAAGCACCAGAGAGTGCCCGGTTGCTATTGCGCAACCGGGCATTTTTTTATTGATTGACCGGCTGCCATCCCGCCGCTGAATCGGGGGCAAAATGCGTAATTGCCTGCGCTTTCGTCGCGCTCTCTTCGCCCAGGTTCGCCTGCCAGACCTTATCGTTCTGATCGATCATAAAGCTCATCACCCCGGTTTCTCCCCACTCTACCGGCCAGGCCAGTAAGGCGACGCCTTGGCTATCGTTATCGGCGATAATGCGGAAACGGTAGCCATGATAACCGGCGCCGGGCTCAGCCGGGCTAAAGGCCGGCCCCAGCGGGCTGGGCGTTTCGCCCGGTGAGGTTGGCCAGTACAGGCCATCTTTTTTGCCTTCGCTGCTGATGATTTTTTGCGCCCAGCGATGATTCATTTGATAGTAATCCTGCTGGGCATCAACGTAGGCGTGCATGGCGGCAATTGCCGACAATTCATTGCGGCCGATGGCGCGTGTGAGAATTTCATCTTCTCCGGCCGCCATATCAAAACGCCAGCCCTGTTCATCTTTGACAATGGGAATCGGCAACCGCCACGCTTCACTACCGACATCAAGCCAGGCGCTATTACCCTGCTGGACAATGACGTGTTTCACCTGCCAGTCGCGCTGAAAGCGGTCGACGGCATTGGGATCAATACCATCGGTGGGTAAAAACTGCTGCCAGTTATCGCCGAGCAGATTATTGAGCGCGGCTTTATCACGATGATTGAGCGCATCGGCCAGCGCGCTTGCGGCTTTCTCCGGCGTGGGGAACGGTTGCTGGGCGAAGGCGGCGAGCGGCGACAGCATTAGCGATAATAGGGCGATCTGTAATGGTTTTCTCATCTGCTCATCCTCAGCGACGACGCAATTCATGATGTTCGGAAAGACGCTCTCTGGCGGCGCCGCGCTGTTCGCTGCTCAAGCCGGAAATATTACGGCTTTGCAGCCCGCGCGCCTGCTGTGATTGCCAGGAGGGGGAGCGACTTTCGTTGCCGCTTAAGGCATTGGCGCGTACCGTGCTCACAGCTTGCTGACGTTGGGCCGGCGTCGCGGAGTGAATCTGCTGACGGCGCTGTTGTTGCTGAGGCGTTGGATTCTGCACGTGGCTCTTCACGGCCTCGCGATGCTGTTGCTGCTGTGGCGTTGGGTGTTGCAGCTGCGTTTTCGCCGCTTCGCGACGCTGCTGTTTGGCAGGCGTCGGCGTGCTGTCGTAGCCACGGTAGCTGCTGCGCTGGGTGGCCTGCTTCAATTGCTGAGAGGCTGCCTGACGCTGCGCATCGCGCGAGGCGCTAGTGGCCGCCAGTTTGCCTGCGCTGGCGGCAGGGGCGTTGGGATGCTGGAGCTGCGTCATCGCCGCTTGCCGTTGAGCATTGCGATCGACCGGCGCATGCTGGGTTGCGCTGAGTCCGCCGGGCACATTGGTCTGATGATAGCGCTGGGCGACATTATTATTCGGATAAGGCACGTTGCCGCGATAGGCGGGGTTGTGCTGCCAGTTAACATGGTTACCCGGCAGATTCTGCCCGGTAATGCGGTTGAAATTATTCACATTAATATTGATGTTATCGCCATTGTGCAGGTAACCGCCGTGATGGTAATCGTCGTCATGATGATGGTAATCATCGTCATCATCCCAGTCGATGCTGCTGAAGAGCGCCCAGGTGGTGGCGACGCCAAGGCTGTAACCAAAACCTTTGACGAAGCTATCGGTGAACTGCTCTCCTGGAGGTGGCGGCAGATAGACCGGGGGATAGGCGCTATTCGGCCAACTGCCGTAGACGGTCGAAGGGTTATAGCTTGGAACGTATACCACCTGCGGATTGGTCGGTTCAATTTTGATGATCTGCGAAGGCGATGGCGTTGAGGTTGTTGAGGTTGATACCGTGCTGCTATTCGATGACCTCGAAGAGGCCGGCGCGGCGGCCGTGACGGTCACCTTTTGTTGCGGTGTGGATTTTAATGTTCCGGTTTGTTGGGCAATAGCGCGCAGGCGCTGTACGGAATCCATCACGTCGTGCGGCTGGGCTAAAAATGCATCGCCAAGGTTTTCTACCCACGGCGGGTTTTCGCCCATCATTGCCAGCAGGGCGGGAAAAGCGACGAGGGATTTGACGCTCGGATCCCACGGCTGGTTGGCAACGGCCTGCACGGCCGCGTCGCCTTTCATCGACGGGTTATCCTGCGACCACTGCACCGCCTGCATGACGTTGTCCGGATAGGTGGAGGCCATCAGTACCTGCGAGAGTAAACTGTCCGGGTAGAGCGCGATTGGCGCGACCCATTGGTCGATTTGCGCCTGGGTATAGGTGGCGGCGACAGGTTGCGCTGGCGCAGTCGCTGGTGCTGACGTTGGCACAGGCTGCGCCGTCACCGGCGCTTCAGCGATAGTCTCTGGGGTACGACTTTTAACATATAGCGTTCCCGCCGCCGCGAGTAAGCCGGCGCTGCAGAGCAGGGCGATAATATGGGGTTTGAACGGTAGTGACATGGAAGCTCCTGACACAGAAATGTTACCCATCTCGCTCAAGTATCGGCGAAAACGGTACGTTACGGGAGTATATGAAGACGATATTGTTTTTTTTGATTTTTGTTGGGATCCTGACATTAAATCTGTAACAGAAATAAATTTATCTACCAGCATTTGAACAGAAAGCCTGCAATATCCTGCCCTTAACGATTCAGCTAAATTTTAATGTTGCTTTTTTGTAAACAGATTAACACCCTTCAAAAATCCTGCTATGCTGCCCTCGCGGTATCGGGCATTTACCCTACAAACTGCTGTCTCACAGGAGCGTGAAGAAAATCGCCTACCGCATTTTACAATGAGAGCGAGGAGAACCGTCGTGCTAGAAGAATACCGTAAGCACGTAGCTGAGCGTGCCGCCATGGGGATTGTTGCCAAACCCTTAGACGCAACCCAAATGGCCGCGCTGGTAGAACTGCTGAAAAACCCGCCAGCGGGTGAAGATGAATTCCTGTTAGATCTGCTTACCAACCGTGTACCGCCGGGCGTCGATGAAGCCGCCTATGTTAAAGCCGGATTCCTTGCCGCTATCGCTAAAGGCGAAGCGACCTCCCCACTGGTTACCCCTGAAAAAGCCGTTGAACTGCTGGGCACCATGCAGGGCGGTTACAATATTCATCCCCTGATTGAAGCGCTGGACGATGCCAAACTGGCACCGATTGCGGCGAAAGCGCTGTCCCATACCCTGCTGATGTTCGATAACTTCTATGACGTAGAAGAGAAAGCCAAAGCGGGTAATGAATACGCTAAACAGGTTATGCAATCCTGGGCTGACGCCGAGTGGTTCCTGAACCGTCCGCAACTGGCGGAAAAAATTACCGTTACCGTCTTCAAAGTTACCGGCGAAACCAATACCGATGACTTGTCTCCGGCGCCTGATGCCTGGTCCCGTCCGGATATCCCACTGCACGCTCTGGCGATGCTGAAAAACGCTCGTGAAGGTATTGAGCCGGATCAGCCGGGCGCAGTCGGTCCGATTAAACAAATTGAAGCGCTGCAGCAGAAAGGCTTCCCGCTGGCCTACGTTGGCGACGTTGTTGGTACCGGTTCTTCGCGTAAATCCGCCACCAACTCGGTGCTGTGGTTCATGGGCGACGATATCCCGAACGTACCGAACAAGCGCGGCGGCGGCCTGTGCCTGGGCGGCAAAATTGCGCCTATCTTCTTCAATACCATGGAAGATGCGGGCGCGCTGCCTATTGAAGTGGACGTGAGCAACCTGAACATGGGCGACGTCATTGACGTTTACCCGTTCAAAGGCGAAGTGCGTAACCACGAAACCAACGAGCTGTTGGCAAGCTTCGAACTGAAAACCGATGTACTGATCGACGAAGTGCGCGCCGGTGGCCGTATTCCGCTGATCATTGGTCGCGGACTGACGACCAAAGCGCGCGAAGCGCTGGGTCTGCCGCACAGCGACGTCTTCCGTCATGCGAAAGATGTGGCGGAAAGCAACCGCGGCTTCTCTCTGGCGCAGAAAATGGTTGGCCGCGCCTGCGGCGTTGCCGGTATCCGTCCGGGCGCTTATTGCGAGCCGAAAATGACCTCCGTCGGTTCTCAGGACACCACCGGTCCAATGACCCGCGATGAGCTGAAAGACCTGGCGTGCCTGGGCTTCTCCGCTGACCTGGTGATGCAGTCCTTCTGTCACACTGCAGCCTATCCGAAGCCGGTTGACGTCACCACGCACCACACTCTGCCGGACTTCATCATGAACCGCGGCGGTGTTTCACTGCGTCCGGGCGATGGCGTTATCCACTCCTGGCTGAACCGTATGCTGCTGCCTGATACCGTAGGTACCGGCGGCGACTCCCATACCCGATTCCCGATTGGTATCTCATTCCCGGCGGGCTCAGGTCTGGTGGCCTTCGCCGCCGCGACCGGCGTGATGCCGCTGGATATGCCGGAATCAGTACTGGTGCGCTTCAAAGGTAAAATGCAGCCGGGCATTACCCTGCGCGACCTGGTTCACGCCATTCCGCTGTATGCTATCAAGCAGGGCCTGCTGACCGTTGAGAAGAAAGGGAAGAAAAACATCTTCTCTGGCCGCATCCTTGAAATCGAAGGTCTGCCGGATCTGAAAGTCGAGCAGGCATTTGAACTGACCGATGCTTCCGCCGAGCGTTCAGCTGCAGGTTGTACCATCAAGCTGAACAAAGAGCCGATCGTTGAGTATCTGAACTCCAACATCGTCCTGCTGAAGTGGATGATCGCAGAAGGTTACGGCGATCGTCGTACGCTGGAGCGCCGTATCCAGGGCATGGAAAAATGGCTGGCGGATCCGCAACTGCTGGAAGCCGACGCTGATGCGGAATACGCGGCAGTGATCGACATCGATCTGGCGGATATCAAAGAGCCAATCCTGTGCGCACCGAACGATCCGGACGATGCGCGTCTGCTGTCAGACGTGCAGGGCGAGAAGATCGACGAAGTGTTTATCGGTTCCTGCATGACCAACATTGGCCACTTCCGTGCTGCCGGTAAACTGCTGGACAGCCACAAAGGCCAACTGCCGACTCGCCTGTGGGTGGCGCCGCCAACCCGTATGGATGCCGCGCAGTTGACAGAAGAAGGCTACTACAGCGTGTTTGGTAAGAGCGGCGCGCGTATCGAAATCCCTGGCTGTTCCCTGTGTATGGGCAACCAGGCGCGCGTGGCTGACGGCGCGACGGTCGTGTCGACCTCTACTCGTAACTTCCCGAACCGTTTAGGTACCGGCGCCAACGTCTATCTGGCCTCTGCCGAACTGGCGGCGGTTGCTTCTCTGCTGGGCAAACTGCCGACGCCGGAAGAGTATCAGACCTTCGTCGCTCAGGTTGATAAGACGGCGGAAGATACCTATCGCTACCTGAACTTTAACCAGCTGGATCAGTACACTGAAAAAGCTGACGGCGTGATCTTCCAGACCGCCGTGTAATCCGTTCGGTCAGCCCGGCTGACCGTTTGGCTACAAACTCTCCAATGCCCGCTGAACATTGCATCAGCGGGCATTTTTATTTTTAAACCTCCCACCCGTTGCGCTTTTTTTCTTCCTGTCTGCTGCGATAATTAGGTTATGGGTACAGTGCAGCGGTGACGCATTGCCCTTGCAGAGGAAAAGATTATGGATTACGAATTTCTGCGCGATATTACCGGTGTGGTAAAGGTGCGAATGTCGATGGACCACGAGGCGATTGGTCACTGGTTCAACGAAGAGGTGAAAGATAACCTGGCCCTTCTGGATGAAGTGGAACAGGCAGCGCGCACCGTGAAAGGCAGTGAACGTTCCTGGCAGCGGGCCGGCCATGAATATACGTTGTGGCTGGATGGCGAAGAAGTGATGATCCGCGCCAACCAACTGGAATTTTCCGGCGATGAAATGGAAGAGGGGATGAATTACTACGACGAAGAGAGCCTCTCTCTTTGCGGCGTGGAGGATTTCCTGCAGGTGGTTGCCGCATACCGTGAATTTATGCAGCAGCGTTAATCATTCGTTCGGTGCCGGGCGGCGCGGAACCCCGTAGGCCCGGCAAGCAAAAGCGCCGCCGGGCATTTCAGTCATTACACCGTAGGGATATTGCGGGCGTAATAAATTTCCCGCATCTCTTTCCACAGCAGGTCGGTAATCACCTTGCGCTCTTGTTCGCTTAACTCTTCCGGTTTGGTGTGGAACATGTAGTGTTTCAGATCGAACTCTTTCAGCATCATTTTGGTATGGAACATATTTTCCTGATAGACGTTCACGTCCACCATGTCATAGAGCGACTTCATATCTTCTGACATGAAGTTCTGAATAGAGTTGATTTCATGATCGATAAAATGCTTCATGCCGTTGATATCACGGGTGAAACCACGCACGCGATAATCAATGGTTACGATATCGGATTCCAGCTGGTGAATCAGGTAGTTCAGCGCCTTCAGCGGTGAAATCACTCCACAGGTGGAGACTTCAATATCGGCGCGGAAGGTGCACAGACCGCCTTCCGGATGGCTTTCCGGATAGGTATGCACGCAGATATGGCTTTTATCGAGATGTGCGACCACGGTCTCAGGCAGCGGGCCCGGATGCTCGCTCTGATCGATAAGCTGCGGATCGATAGGCTCTTCGCTAACCAAAATGGTGACGCTTGCGCCCTGCGGTTCATAATCCTGGCGTGCGATGTTGAGTATGTTGGCGCCAATGATTGAACAGGTCTCGGAGAGGATTTCCGTCAGGCGGTTGGCATTATAGAGTTCATCGATATAGGCGATATAGCCATCGCGCTCTTCGGCGGTTTTAGCGTAGCAGATATCGTAAATACAAAAACTCAGGCTTTTAGTCAGGTTGTTGAAGCCGTGCAGCTTAAGCTTTTTCAATTTGGTTCACCTCCTCGTTTCAGGTTAGCTGGCGGTCAGCGCATCCAGCAGGTATTGCGGTAGCGCGAAAGCCGCGGTATGAATTGCCGGGTTGTAATAACGGCATTTCAGCCCGGCGCTATGGAAGCGGGCCTGAATAATTTCCGTCGACAAATGACGCAGGGCTTCATTATCGGTCGCCCAGGCAAAGGTCATGATGCCGCCATAGTAGGTCGGGATCGCCGCCTGGTAGAAGCTGACATCGGTGAAATAGTGGCTGAGTTTGCGATGGCTGCCTACCGCTTCATCCTGCTGCAGGAAGCTTACGCCGTTCTGGGCAACGAAAATTCCGCCGGGGTTCAGGCAACGTTTACAGCCAGCATAAAACTCCGAGGTAAACAGGCTCTCACCGGGGCCGATCGGGTCAGTACAGTCGGAGATAATGACATCAAAAGTTTGTGACGTTTGTTTGACGAAGTTCACGCCGTCATCAATCACCAGCGTAAAGCGCGGGTCGTCATAGGCGCCGGCGTTATGGTTTGGAAGGTACTGACGGCAGAACGATACCACTCCGGCGTCGATTTCCACCATGGTAATGGTTTCGATATGTTGGTGGCGGGAGACTTCACGCAGCATCGCGCCATCGCCGCCGCCGATGATCAGCACGTGCTTTGCGTGACCATGGGCCAGCAGCGGAACGTGGGTCATCATTTCATGGTAAATAAACTCATCGCGCTCGGTGGTTTGCACCACGCCATCAAGCGCCATCACGCGGCCAAATGCCGCATTTTCGAAGATGATTAAATCCTGATGATCGGTCTTCTCATGGTACAGCACGTTATCAACGGTAAAATATTGACCAAAATGGTCGTGCAGCGTCTCATGCCACTGATTACTCTCGGCCATGGCTTACTCCTCCTTTGTTAACTTCTGTGGTGCCCACAAAGCGGGCACCCCATCATAGCCAACTATAGATAGAGATTGATATGGCGAATAGTGAACCTTCTACTGTTTGGCTGAACTCTCGCTAGCGTGAGGTTTTCGGCGCAGGTGTTTTGGGTTGTTGATCGCTATTGGGCCTGACGTCAACAATTCGGACGGTATACACCATCGTCGCGCCCGGCGGAATTTTTCCAGGGATCCCTTTGCTGCCGTAAGCCCGCTCCGGTGGAATCACGATAGTGATGGCGCCATGGTTATTCAGGCGTTTAAGCGGTTCACGGAAGGTCGGGGGATACTGACTTAGCGCCTGTGACCAGACCTTATCTTCGGCTTCCATATCGTTTATCACGGTACCGTCGATCAAGCTTTCTTTGATAACGACGGTGACGATATCGTTTTCACCGACCTTACCTTTGCCGGGGTAATCTATGCGGCTATAGATCCCGCCTTTGAGTAGAACGCCTTTCTGCGCGGCAAATTGCTGCTGATACTTTTTACCTTCGCGGAGGGTTTGCTGCTCAATTTTATCAATGTTTTTGTATAACCGCTGCGACACGTCGAAAAGCGCCTTATTGCGCGCTTGTTCATCCAGCGCCAGCTTACCGGCAAAAACATCGTTAATGCCCTTAATAACGGTCTCCTGTTGCAGATTTAACCCTTTCGCTGCCTGGCTGGACAGCGTTTTAAGCGCATCTTGCCCTATTGATACACCGACGGAGTATGCCTGCTGCTGTGGGGCATTACTGAGGTTTAGCGCGGATGATTTGGTTGCCGCGGCGGTGGTTTTTACTGCGGCGAGTTCGGCGCTCAGTTTCTGTTTCTCCGCCATTGCCGCAGCCAGCTTGTCGCTCAGGGCCTGCTTGTCTCTCTCCAGCGCGTTGAGCTTTACCGTTTGCGTCTGCAGAGAGGCGGCAGAGCGTTTGAGATTATCTGCGCCCTCGGCTTTTTCCTGCTGGACGGTGCGGGCTTGCAGAACAAGCCGCTTGTTTTCCGTGTCCAGCGTGGTTATCCGACCCTGGAGTTGTGCGATGGTTTTATTCAACGCTGAATTATCTACCGGCGCTGGCGTGACGGCGGGAGATTGTGATTTTAGCTGTGCCTGCAGCTGGTGGATGGTCTTATCTTTGTCGGCAATGAGACCTTTTTGTGCGGCCAGTTTTTTTTGCAGCGCTGCCGTGTTGTTGTCGCGGGCCCTGACGGGTTTACTGGCCTCCGGCGCCGGAGGTATTTCTTTCTTCTCTTTTTTCTCCTGCTGCTGGACATAGTTGAGAAACGCAGGCGCGCCGTCATCCGCTTGCGCATGACCAATAAAAAAGGACGCCAGCAAAATGAAGGCCAGCGTCAATATATTAAGGCGAATTATCATAGCGCCTGTCACTTCACCGCATTATCGCCGCGCATGACCAGACTATCGATCAGCGACTTTTCAATATCGGCGCAAAGCTTAATGGATTTAAATTGATACATGGAATCGATGCCCTGACGGGTTGGATCGGCGACTTTCGTTCGCACTGAATTATATTGCGACGCCGCACCTATCAGGGCGGTGAATTCACTACCCAGTCTTGAGGCTTCTTTCGGATTAACTTCTTTTAACGAATCCAACGCCTGGCGGCAGGCATTAAGCCGCTCCTGCTCAGCGGCCAGTCGCAGCTTTTCATTCTGTTGCGCATCGGTGGCGATGACGATTGGCGGCGTTATGGGAGCGTTAGCCTGACGATGTGCCTGGCAACCCGCTAACATGATAATAGCGAAGGGAAATAAGCGAAAAATAGGTGAGATATTCAAAATGTCATTCCATGGCAATAAGAGAGGTTGCCAGCGATTTTAATTGTCCTGTTGGTCTTTGCAATAAATGAGGAGTTGAATTATTTACTCTCGAATGTGATTTTTACGGATAAATTAAACTTTTGGTTAATTAATAAAAATAAAGAAAAATAGGGGCGTGAAATAAAAAATATCGGTTAATGAATTCATATTTCGTCAATGCTGGTGGAGAGGGTGAGGCGTGAATACACAGATGCAGCCGCATCGCCGCGGCTGCAGATAGGCTTACTTCACATAGGCCAGCAGGCTGAGGGAGTCTCGGGCCAGAGCTTTGCATTTTTTGGCTGTTGGGATTTTGATACCGCTGAGATCGCGATAGCTGTCCTCACCTAATGCTTTCATATTAAAGCTGTCGTAGTTGCTGAGGTCCCATTGGTTTTGCTGGGCAAAAAAGACCAACGCGCGGCGAATTTGCGTATTTGGCAAATTTTGATAGCCGCAATCGTTTTTCAGGAATACAAATACCGCCGTTAAATCAGCCATATCTTCCGCTTCGGATTCACTTAATGCATAGCTATTGGCGGAGAGGGCGAGCAGGCTGCCAAACAGCATTGTTCTGAAAAACGTCTTCATTTTTTCTACCATTGAAACACGGACAATCAAAGTTAGCATACTTCTTTACACCACGCAGAGCTTTATTCACAAGCTTCTGCTTGACCTTCCCGTTGCGGGAGGGTTTAAGCTTAAATATTCACCAGCAGAATAAAAGGATGTGAAAATGCAACGTCGTGAGTTTATCAAATTAAGCGCCGCGCTTGGCGCGGTCAGCGCCTTACCGCTCTGGAGCCGTTCGGTATTCGCTGCTGGCCGTCCGGCTTTGCCGGTCCCGGATTTATTGACCGCCGACGCGCGCAATCGCATTACGCTGACGATTCAAGCCGGAAAGACACAGTTTGGCCCGCATCTTGCGACGACCTGGGGTTATAACGGCAACCTCCTCGGGCCTGCGTTGAAGCTGAAGCAAGGTGAAGCGGTGACGGTAGATATTCATAACCGCCTGGCGGAGGAGACCACGGTCCACTGGCATGGGCTGGAAGTGCCTGGCGAAGTCGATGGCGGCCCGCAGGGCGTCATCGCCGCAGGAGCCTCAAGGACGGTGAGTTTTACGCCGACGCAGCGAGCGGCGACCTGCTGGTTCCATCCCCATCAGCATGGTAAAACCGGCCGTCAGGTCGCGATGGGGCTGGCGGGTTTGGTGCTGATTGAAGATGTCGAGAGCGGGCAATTACTGCTGCCGAAGCAGTGGGGAATTGATGATATTCCGGTGATCGTGCAGGACAAAAGATTCAATGCCAATGGAGAAATAGATTATCAGCTCGATATCATGAGCGCCGCCGTTGGCTGGTTTGGCGATACCCTGTTGACTAACGGCGCGCTGTATCCCGAACACGCTCCACCGCGCGGTTGGCTGCGCCTGCGTCTGCTTAATGGTTGTAATGCCCGCTCGCTGAATTTCGCTACCAGCGATCGCCGCCCAATGTATGTAGTAGCAAGCGACGGCGGCCTGTTAGCGGAACCGGTCAAAGTGAGCGAACTGCCGGTACTGATGGGCGAGCGCTTTGAGGTATTGATTGATACCCGCGACGGAAAGGCATTTGATCTCCTGACGCTGCCGGTGAGCCAGATGGGGATGGCGATTGCGCCATTTGATAAGCCGCAGCCGGTGCTCCGTATACAGCCGCTATTGATCCCGGCATCCGGTAAGCTACCC
>ENA-OWYJ01000126-OWYJ01000126.1-human-gut-metagenome-genome-assembly--contig:-NODE-126-length-24843-cov-18.5129_pt1 | contig 24843 bp, 23 predicted proteins | sample MGYA00249749_ERZ652084 | MGnify/ENA primary metagenome ERZ652084 (study PRJEB26925, sample SAMN05827239) | human gut metagenome | biome: ENVO:2100002; feature: ENVO:00000062; material: ENVO:00002003...
AGCGTCCTTGCAAATCACGGCCCTCAGCCCGCATCCATGCGGGCTGCCCCGGCCTTCCGGGAACGTCTCAGCGATTTTGAGGCCACCAGCACTGGCAGTTTCAGCCAGCGTGGTGAAGACATTAAAGGCAGGTCGCACGGACTGTAGCCCGGGTAAGGCGAAGCCGCCACCCGGCGCAAAAGCGGCTCCTTATCCGCGGATATTGCCCGGCGGCGCTACGCTTAGCGGAGCGGGGCTACCTATTGCTACGTACGCTGGTAAACCACATTTTTAACAGCCGCTCAAAGCCCAATATGCAGTAGCCAAAAAACGGGTTGCTCCAGTAAATATCATCGTCGAACTTCTGCGGGTCGTGAATAATAAACGCCGTATTCGCGGCCTGCGCCAGCGGGCTTTGATAATCGCCGGTAAAGCAAACCAGGTTTATCTCCTTGCCTTCCAGCGCCTTAACCCAATTTAACGCCGAACTGCTGCGTCCGGATTTAGAGATGATCCAGATAGAATCAAAGCGGGCAGCGTTTTTTTGCTCAAGGATTTCATAATCCGGCCACAATGCCAGGCTGGCGTTCACGCCGGTAACGAGAAACTTATTATAAATATACTGGGCGATTAGCTGCGAAAAACCGCTGCCGTGGATCAAAATACGCTGCTGCTCAAGGCCTGCCAGCAGCGGCGTCAGCGCTTCTGCCGGCTGAATGCTCATATAATCGATATCGTTGGTGACATCGAGCTTTGGCATGGTGATATTGAACTTGATGAAATAGACCAGCTCCAGCCAGCCGCTGAACTTAAGCTTCTTCGCCAGCCGCACCAGCGAAGAAGGATTACTGTAGCAGCGCTCCGCGACGGTGCGGATCCCTTCGCGGATACATAGCTGCGGGTCATTTTGAATAAAACGCAGCACGGTCATTTCGGTTTTACTCAACTTCACGTCACGAAAGATATTTTCTAAGTCCATTACGGGCTCCTCTCAGCGGCAGATTACGCTACCACCGGAGAGCAAATCGGTCTGTGGGATGGCTCTCAACGTCACTGCCGGTATTCACTGCACAGCAGCCATCTTGCAGGTTCATCTTCCTCAATGGAGGGAAAGCGCCCGCCCGCCTCGAGAAAACGATTATCCGTATGGTCGTCATTAACCATTGAAATTTCCCAACCCATCACTATCCCTTTTTCGGCCCAGAAGCGATGATAGAGCCCCACCGGTAGACAGACGCTCTGCCCCGGATGCAGCACCAGCGTCTCAGCGGGTTTCAGCGTACGCTGGCAGCCATCGATCATCACGCTAACATGGCGCTGTTGGTCTAACTGTTCGTCCTGTGTCGCCCAGGCCAGTTGCATGCAGAGGTCGCCGCCGCCGCGGTTAATGATGTCCTCCATTTTGTGGTAATGGAAATGCCAGGGGGTTTGCTGATCTTGCTGAATCTGCAACATTTTTTCCGCGTAGGGTTTGGTATAATGCGGGTCGGATAAAGAACCGTTGCGTAACGTCAACAGCGTAAGGCCCGTTTCGCGAAAGCAACCGCTGGCGAAATCCGTCACATCCCATCCAAGCTGTAGATCCTGGACTTCATGCCAACCTTCATGCCGCTTCTGCGGCCAGCTTGACGCCGTAAAGTGGGCAAATTCCGGCAGGCTGATGCGAAAAGTTTCGGCCATCGCCAGCGCTTTATCTATCGCATAGTTAATCTGGGAACGTTTCATGGTTTAACTCCGCTTCGCACGGCAAGCCAGGCGGCGCCGCGCATACCGCTACTGTCGCCATGCCGCGCAGAAATGATAGGGGTGGAAAAATGGTCGGTGAAGACAAGCGGTGCAACCGCCGATGGTAAATCCGCTACCAGCTGCGGCGCGTTGGATAAACCGCCGCCCAACACAATCACGCCGGGGTCGATGATATTGACAATAGTCGCCAGCGTCCGCGCCAGCTGTTGACGAAAGCGGTGGATCTGATGGCAAGCGGCGGATTCTCCCGCCTGCGCGCGGGCGAGAATCTGCTCGCTCGACAAACGCTCTCCGCTGAGCAGTCGATAGCGTTCACGTAGCCCCGTTGCGGAAATAAAAGACTCCACACAGTTAAATCTGCCGCAATAACAACGTGTCGGCGGCCCATCCTCCTCAGGAGAATAGCCGGGCAAGGCGATATGCCCGCACTCTGCGGCAATACCTGAGGCGCCGACGAAAGGCTGCCGCTCCAGAGTAATACCACCTCCGCAGCCGGTCCCTAACGTCATGCCGAAAACCGATGAAAACCCTTCTCCAGCGCCATCGCATGCTTCTGATAAAGCGAAACAATTGCCATCGTTGGCTAACACCACCGGCTGACCGAGCGCCTGTTCAAGCGCATCCTGTAACCGATAGCCGTTAATTACCTGAATGTTGGCGTTACGAATGGCGCCATGCTGTGGCGAAACGCTACCCGGCAACGCGATGCCAATAGCCATCGGCGTTCCCGTCCGCGCGCGAATATCGGCAACGAAATCCACGATGCACGATATAAATGCCTGACGGTTTTCTTTCCGTGTTGCGCGGCGGTAACGCCCCCGCTCCCGTCCCTGCTCATCCATCACGACGGCGGCGATTTTCGTCCCACCAACATCCAGTCCGAGGTAATTCATCTTTGCCTCCTGCCGATTGGAAGGCGGGCGTACCCGCCTTCCGACTGGGTCAATACAAGCTTGCTTTGCCGGTGGAACCAAACAACTTCATTTTGTGGCGAATAACTTCACGTGCGGCATTAATCGGTTCCGGATAAATCACATTCGGATCCCACCAGCTCTCTTTACTCAAAATTTCACGTACTTTCAGGAAGTAAGCGTGTTTCATATCGCTGGAGATATTGATTTTCCCGACTCCGAGCGTGACAGACTCGGCAATTTCCGCATCCGGATTGGCGGAGCCGCCGTGCAGTACCAGCGGGATCGACACTCGTCCGGCAATATCGCGCAGAATGTGCATCTGCAATTCAGGTTGCATCCCTTTTGGATAGATGCCGTGCGCGGTACCAATCGCCACCGCCAGGGTATCGACGCCGGTACGAGTGACAAAATCCTGCGCCTGCGCCGGGTCGGTATAAGTCACTTTCGACACTCCGCCCTCTACCGACGTTCCCGTCTGGCCGATGGTCCCCAGTTCACCTTCGACAGAGACGCCAACCGCATGCGCCAACCTGACCACTTCCCGAGTTAGAGCGACGTTTTCTTCATAGGGCAGCAGCGACCCATCGATCATCACCGAGGTAAAACCACACTGGATCGCACGCAGCACATGCTCCACCGAGGCGCCATGATCGAGATGTAATGTAAACGGCACCCGGCTACGCTGGGTGATATCCCGCACGTAGCTAAAAAAGGAATCGCCGACAAAGTCGTGCTCGCTGGGGTGAATTGAAATGATGGCGGGGGTATTGGTCGCTTCCGCCTCTTCCACAACGGCGCGAATAAAGCAGCTGTCCGCAACGTTAAATGCGCCGATAGCAAAGCCGTGTTCACGAGTCGGTTTAAGTATTTCTTGCATGGAAACTAACATGGTCTTCTCCAGTTTCAGGGTGTAGTTCGCCCTGCCAGGGCGAATATGCGCTGGCATAAAGGGCGTGACTGATAAGTGAATCAGGCGCGGTTTATCGCGCCGGATGCTTGTAGGTAAGGGACGATAGCTTCAGCGCTGGCGTGTTCCATCACCGCCATGGCATCGGCCAGTTCAATAGAGCTGTCATGGCAAAGGGTATGGAGTAGTGCGGCTTTACCTGCCTCAAACACCGCCGCGCCGACATTAATCTTCGCCACGCCAAATGCCGGGCAGCAGGCAAGCTGATCAAATGGCGTGCCGCTGCCGCCGTGCAGGGCCAGGGGCACCGAAGAGGCTCGCTGCACCTGCGCCAGACGGTCAAAGTCCAGCGCGGGCGTGACCCCAGACGCATACATGCCGTGGGCCGTGCCGACGGAGACCGCCAGTAAGTCGATACCGGTTTGCTCGATAAACGGGGCGACGTCCTCAGGTTGCGTCATCAGGTCGGCGTTCGTCGCAGAGTCATAGCGCGGAGCATCAGCCAGATGCCCCAATTCCCCTTCAACACACAGCCCGATGCTGGCAGCCAGAGTGGTGACCTCTCGGGTCTGGCGGATATTTTCCGCAAGTGGAAATGCAGAAGCATCAATCATCAACCCGCTGAATCCAGCGCGAAAAGCCTGGCGGATCTTCACCGGTTCTTTCCCATGATCGAGACTCAAGGTCACGGGAACGCTGGCCTCTTCGGCAAGGGTCCTGGCCACCGCCATCGCCGTCGCTGGCGGAAAATGCGCCAGATGGCCCTGATAGAGATTGAGAATAATCGGCGCGCGGTATTTTTCCGCCACGCGTACCGCGGCGCGGGCGCTCTCCAGATTCATACAGTTAATCGCCAGCAGGGCATACTGTTCACGCCAGGCTTTCTCAACCATCTGCTTCATATCGGCAAACATAGGGCCTCCGTTTACTCAAGGGTAAAGGTGATTTCATCATCGGCGACTTTTTGGTCGCTCAGTTCATCAAACTCTTCATCACGCTCCGTGACCGGTTTTTTCCATAGCGACAACATCACGCCGCAGATAACCGTCCCAATCGCCAGCGCCAGACAAAACAGCAGTGGATGGGTGAATAGCGGCACCACAAACATACCGCCATGTGGCACCGGGCTTTCCACACCCCATGTCATAATCAAGCCGCCTGCCACCGCTGAAGCCACGACGCAGGATCCCACCACCCGCAGCAGATCGCGGGCCGCGATAGGGATCACCCCTTCGGTGATCATGCAAATACCCATCGGGAAGGCGGCCTTTAACGCTTCACTTTCAGCACGGGTATATTTATGGCGGGTCAGCAGGAAGGACAACGTAATACCGAACGGCGGGATCATGGAGCCGACAAACTTGACCGCCTCCGGACCATAGACCCCGCTCACCAGCAAGCCATCGGCGAATAACGACATGGTTTTATTCACCGGCCCGCCAAAATCAAAGGTGGCCATCGCGCCAAGAATGGCCCCCAACAGGAATCGTGAACCACCCTGCATCGACTCCAACAGATGAATCAAGGCCTCCTGCAGCCAGGCAATCGGCTTGCCTATCAGGGTCATCATCAACAGACCGCTGATAATGGTGCTTAATACCGGCAGCACCATAATGGGCATCAGCCCTTGCATCGATTTTGGCAACCGCACGTAATGCTTTAACAGCAGCACCGTATAGCCCACCAGGAAACCGCCCAGCATTCCGCCGATGAAACCGGTGTGGATTTGCCCGCAGACAAACCCAACAATCAGTCCAGGGGCAAAACCAGGTCTGTCGGCAATGGAATAGGCAATCGCCGCACAGATGAGCGGGACGATGAGCCCCATCCCCCAGCCGCCGATTTGATTCAACATCCATGGAATAGTGCCGACTTTCTCGGCGACATTGGTACCGCCCAGAACCTGACCGAGGGCAATGCAGATCCCGGCGGCAACAATCAGCGGTATCATCCATGAAATACCCGTTAACAAATGCTTTTTAATTTCCTGCGAGACAGGTGGTTTATTCTCACTCATGGTAGATCCCTCCAGAATAAGGATCAGGCATTAGCTAAGGATTTCTCGACCTTTTCGATAAACTGAATCGGTGACTTAATAACGACCTCCGTTTTCACGCGGACAATTCGTTTGTTTTTAAAACGCTCTTCGCCTTTAATTTTCACATCAACGGCAAGAATAACGACATCGGCGGCAGCGATATCTTCGGTTGTCAGTTCATTCTCAGTACCTATTGTTCCCTGAGTTTCAACTTTGACATTATGGCCCAGCGCTTTCGCGCCTTTCATTAACTTCTCACGTGCGATATAAGTATGAGCAATACCTGCCGTACAGGCGGCAACACAGACAATATTCATCTCAGACTCCACTAGTTATTGTTAGTAAACGTCCGATTCAGCATATTGACTAAAGAGATCAATAATCTTCTGCGGACTGGTTTCTTCGAGCAATTGCGCAATAATGTCATCATCGGCCAACGCTCCAGCGACCTGGGAGAGTAAGCGGATATGGGTGGTATTTTGATCTTCCAGACGGACGGCAAATAAAATAATGCAACGAACCTGGCTTCCATCGAGCGTTTCCCAGGCAATATCCTGACGAGTACGGCCAATGGCGAGCGTAGTATTCAGCACCGCGGATGATTTTCCATGAGGAATAGCGATGTGGTTTTCAAATCCGGTCGAACCTTCCGACTCACGCTGCCAAACGTCCTGAATAAACGTTTCGCGACAGCTTATGGCCCCATCTTTCTGCAGCAGGTCGGTTAATTCTTCAATAACTTCCGCTTTAGTCGTGGCCTTCATATCCAGCAATACACGCTTAGTATTTAAAATCCGGCTGATGTCCATATTATTTACCTCATGGATATAAAATTTCATTGCTGGCAGTTGACGTTGCAGCATGGTGTAATTTCTCGGTGATAACTTTTTCTGTTACCCGCTTAATATCGGCATCGTTAAAAAAAGCCGTGACATAGACTACCGGTAACGCAATCTCCGGCAGATGAATGGTTGAAATGACCAGTTCAATATCATCCTGTCGCTGTAGCGTATGTAGACTACCCGCAGGCAGTACGCCGACGATGGTCCAGTCAGGAAAGGCCCTGAGGACCCGGCTTTTCAACAGATGCGAGGTACCAATCCCGGTCGAACACACCAGCAGTACCCGCTTTCTGGCCACCTGCCTCTCCATCGCGGCCTGGAAATGCACGGTTAAATAACCCACTTCATCTTCCGAAACCGCGTTCTCGCCCCAGGCGGCAAATACCTGATTCACCACCCGCAGAGTTAATGGCCACACCTCTGTTAATTCGCCCTTGATATCTTCCAGCAGCGGATTACGGATATAGATACGATAATTCAGCCGGTTGAGCAGCGGCTTGATATGAATGAGCAACCCTTCATATAACGCGGTGTCATGCGTCAGATCGATATCAACCACCGAGGAAAACAGGGCGATCAGCCGGGAGGTGATTTGCCGGGCCTCATCGCTGGAACGTATATTGCGCAGCACGCTGACATCATCACGCTCTTCCACCAGCATGCCGGACGAAATAATGTATTGATAAATAAACCAGCTTTCGTCCTCTGGTAAAGGATGGGCAATGCGGGCCTCAATTTTTTGCAGCATATTCTGCGCGATACGAAAGATGGACTCATCAAATAATGGATGTCCCTGCTCCCGGCGCGGTAGTGCATTGCCGCGGGTGATGCGATACATCATAATCAGGATATGGGTGAAGATATTGACGTAATACGGCTCGCCCAGCGACCAACTTAATTTTCGTTCCATATCCTGAAGAAGCGACTGCACAAAGATGACATCTTCTTCACCGAAATAATGCACCAGGGCTTTATAGCTACCGCTATCCAGACGGGAGTGAATAATATTTCCTGGTTCATTATGGTTAATAACACCATTAATTAATAAGGCCATAGCCTGGCGAACATGGGATTCACTCCCCTCAATATGAGTGCCGCTCTGGCTACGAATGAGCATCAGACCTAGTGGCCTAATCCATGATTCGATCACTTTTAAATCATTCACAATTGAGGCGCTGCTAATAAAATAACGTTCAGACAATTTACTGATCGATGTTTCGCGCGGCGTTTCACTTAATAACTGAGAAGCAATTTTCACACGCCGGGAATTATTCATCATGGCATCTGTATCATCGCTTTCGCTACTGAGCAACTGGTCTAATTGCAACAGATCGGCGACGTTATCAGCCAATAGCATGACGCCCGCGCCGGCACGTTTATCAATACTGATTTTCCAGTCAGAGAGCCATTGTTCAAGAAAACGTAAGTCACGCTGAACTGTTTTTTCTGAAACATTTAAGTATTCAGCCATTTTTAATAACGTAACGTATTCTCGTTTAGGCAAGAGAAATTTTAATAATCTGTTCTGTCGCGAGGTAACCATTTGCATTATTTACCCTTATTGCATAGCAGATTAATGCCAATAAGATATCGCTATACGACGCGATCTCTATGAAAATCATTGAGGATAAATATAGGGAGGCGGGGAGTAAACAACAATACTAAATCGTGTCCGGATATCCGGACAGAAATAAGACAAGACAGAGAAAGGACCGATATTTATAAGTCAGATCACATTTCAGTCATTAATATACGTGATAACGATCTCAAATTCGCAGAAAGAAAAACTCCCGCGATATGCTGCGGGAGTTGTTATTTACAGCGTAATCGTCAGCACATTGCCCTGGGCGCTCACCACCACGCCCAGTTCGCTGCCCGCCTGCGTCCCGCCCTCCACGCCCGCTATCTGCGGGATATTGCGCAGACACAGCGTCCAGCCGCGGGCTTCGCCTTCGCCGCTCACGGTGATGGTGTTACCCTGGCGCTTCGCCTTCAGAGTGAAGATCGCGGAACCGTCGGCCGCCGGAACCTGACAGACCGTTTCATTGCCATCGCCCAGCTGGAACAGCTGGAAGGCGGTGCCTTCATGCCAGGCATAATCGGGTTTCTGGTCGTTGTTGCCCAGCGCCAGCAGGGTGTTGTCACGAACGTAGACCGGCAGGCTCAGTGCATCGTGACGCTGCTTATGCCAGCGGCTACCCGGCAATTCATCGTTATGCCACAGGTGCGTCCAGCGCCCCTCCGGCAGATAAAACTGCACCTCGCCCGCTTCGGAGAACACCGGCGCCACCAGGACCGAATCGCCGAGCATATACTGACGGTCGAGATAGTCGCAGGCCGGATCGTCCGGGAATTCGAGCATCATCGCACGCAACATCGGAGTGCCGAACTCGTTGGCCAGCGCCGCCTGGCGATAGAGATACGGCATCATGCGGCATTTCAGGTGCGTGAAGTGGCGCACCACGTCACAGGACTCTTCGTCGTAGGCCCACGGCACACGATAGGATTTGCTGCCGTGCAGGCGGCTGTGGCTGGAGAGCAGGCCAAAGGCACACCAGCGCTTATAAACGTGGGCCGGCGCGGTGTTTTCGAAACCGCCGATATCGTGGCTCCAGAAACCGAAGCCGGACATGCCGATCGACAGCCCGCCGCGCAGGCTTTCCGCCATCGATTCGTAGTTGGCGTAGCAGTCGCCGCCCCAGTGCACCGGGAACTGCTGCGCGCCCACCGAGGCGGAACGGGCGAACAGCACCGCCTCCTGCTCGCCGACGGTCTCTTTCAGCACCTTCCACACCAGCTCGTTATAGATGAATGCGTAGTGGTTGTGCATTTTCTGCGGATCGGAACCGTCAAACCACTGCACGTCGGTCGGGATACGCTCGCCGAAGTCGGTCTTGAAGCAATCGACCCCCATCGCTACCAGACCTTTTAACTTGCTGGCGTACCACTGGCAGGCTTCCGGGTTGGTGAAGTCATAAATCGCCAGCCCCGGCTGCCACTTATCCCACTGCCACAGCGAACCGTCCGGGCGCTTAAGCAGATAGCCCTTCTCTTTCAGCTCCTTGAACACCGGCGAGCGCTGGCCGATGTACGGGTTGATCCACACGCAGACCTTCAGCCCTTTCGCCTTCAGGCGCTTGATCATCCCTTCCGGGTCCGGGAAAGTTAGCGGATCCCATTCAAAATCGCACCACTGGAAGGCCTTCATCCAGAAGCAGTCGAAGTGGAAGACGTGCAGCGGCAGATGGCGCTCGGCCATGCCGTCGATAAAGCTATTTACCGTCGCTTCGTCATAGTTGGTAGTGAACGAGGTCGTCAGCCACAGACCGAACGACCATGCCGGCGGCAGCGCCGGGCGGCCGGTGAACTGCGTATAGCGGTTAAGCACCGCTTTCGGCGTCGGGCCGTCGATCACGAAGTACTCGAGATATTCGCCTTCAACGCTGAACTGGACTTTAGAGACTTTCTCCGAGCCCACCTCGAAGGAGACGCGCTGCGGGTGATTCACCAGCACGCCGTAGCCGCGGTTGGTCAGGTAGAACGGAATGTTTTTGTAGGATTGCTCAGTGCTGGTGCCGCCGTCTTCGTTCCAGGTTTCTACCGTCTGGCCGTTGCGCACCAGCGCGGTAAAGCGCTCGCCGAGGCCGTAGACGGTTTCGCCGACGCCGAGGTCGAGGCGCTCAAACATGTAGTTGCGCTGGGTCTTACTATCCTGCACGTAGCCGTTGTTTTTCAGTTGGCTACCGGTGATACGCACACCGTCGCGCAGAAAATCCAGCGCCCAAAATTCACCTTTAGTCACCCGCACGCTGAGGCTGCCGCTTTTCAGCTCGGCGAACTCGGCCGTATTTTCTATTTCGACATGGACGTCTTTCTGCACGTTCAGCGGATAGTGCGGGCCGTTATCCAGCGCGCCCTGGAAGTGCTCCATGCGCACGCCGATTATCCCTTCCTGAGGCGAGAAAAAGCGCAGAGTGAACAATGGCGTATCCAGCTGCCAGGCGCGTTCGCAGACATCGCGCGGCGCGGCATAAACCACCATTTCATTCCCCTGCTGCTCCACCTCGTAAACCTGTACGGGTTGGATCAGGTTGAGCCCTGGTTGAATGAGCCAGTTTCCATCACTGATTTTCATTAAAACGTCCTCTTAGTTTTGCCATTCTTTTTCGATCGGGGCTGCCGTAAATTCTTGTTCGTTGCGACGCGCGCCCTCGGCCAGCTCGGCCATCATTTTTTTCAGGAACGGCGTTTTCAGCGTGTAGTAGCGTTTGGCGATTACCGCGCTCAGCAGGTAGCACACCGCCGGAACGAGGGTGAACAAGGCGATAATGATGGTGAGGGTGGCGCTGTTCTGGGTTTTAGCGGCGGCGTCATAGCCGCCGCCGGCCAGCATCCAGCCGATCAGCGCGCCGCCCAGCGCCAGCCCCAACTTAAGCACAAACAGGGTGCCGGCGAAGCTGATGCCGGTCAGGCGTTTGCCGTTACACCATTCGCCGTAGTCGACGGTGTCGGACATCATCACCCACTGGATTGGCGTCACCAGCTGGTGCAGTACGCCAATGATGAAGATAAAGACGAACATGGTGATTTCGGCGTCCATCGGTACGAAGAACATCGCCACGCTGAGCACCGCCAGGAGGGCGTTGGTCCACCAGAAGACGCTGACTTTACATTTCCAGTCGGTCAGCGGCTTCGCCAGCGCCGAGCCAATCAGGTTGCCGACGCAGTAGGTGGTGAGGAAGACGGTGAACAACGCCGCCGAGCCCATGATCCAGGTGGTGTAGTACATCATCGCGCCACCGCGAACGCAGACCGCGAGGATATTGAGGATGGTGAGCACGCCGACCACCCGCCACTGGTCATTACGCCAGATATCGCGCAGGTCTTCACGCATCGAGGTACTGCTCGGCGGCGCTTCGACACGCTCTTTGGTGGTGAAAAAACAGAAGGCCAGCATCAGGAAGGCGACCACCGAGAGCACCGCAATGCCGCCCTGGAAGCCCAGCGCTTTATTTTCGCCGCCGATAAAGTTGACCAGCGGCATCATCAGCACGGTGGAGAGCATGCCCCCCGCCGTCGCCAGCACGAAGCGCCAGGACTGCAGCGAGATGCGCTGCGTCGGGTTGTCGGTGATCACGCCGCCGAGCGCGCAGTAGGGGATATTCACTACGGTGTAGAGCAGGGTCAGCAGCGTGTAGGTCACGGCGGCGTAGATCAGCTTGCCGTTGTGGCTTAAATCCGGCGAGCTGTATGCCAGCACGCAGACGAGGCCGAACGGGATAGCGCCGAAGAGGATCCACGGGCGGAACTTACCCCAACGGCTGCGGGTACGGTCGGCAAGCAGGCCCATGCACGGGTCGGAAATCGCATCCAGCGCCCGCGCCAGCAGGAACATGGTGCCGACAAAGCCGGCGGGGATACCGAAAATATCGGTGTAGAAAAACATCATGTATAACATGACGTTATCAAAAATGATGTGGCTGGCGGCGTCACCCATACCGTAGCCAATTTTCTCTTTGACGGACAGAATATGATCTTTCATTTGCGCACTATTCCCTTAGCGGCACCGCGGATTGGTACCGGTTACGGTTTTTTTAAACCTTTGGCGCAGTAAGATGAATTGCGATATCTCGTTATCAAATTACGTTTCTTGTTTTCTGTGATCGCGGTAGCCCGAAAGAGTGTGAAAAAGTGTAACCCATGGATTTTGAACGGATTTGTCTAAGACTGTTCTGCAAAGTCCAGTTTTAACAGTAAAAAAGTGCGTTTAGGTATGTGGTAAATGCCTGAAAGTAGCTATAATGCGCCCGCCTCCATGTAGCAATCGAGGCGCGGAAGATCGTCATCTCCGGTGAGGTGGCTGGACTTCAAATCCAGTTGGGGCCGCCAGCGGTCCCGGGCAGGTTCAACTCCTGTGATCTTCCGCCAAAGTTTCTCATCCTCTATCGGCCATTCGGCATATATTAAGTATTCTGCTGTTAGCCTACCCTATTAAATCCTTCGTTAATCTAACTTTATATCTTATAAAAATATGGATTCTAAAATGAGTTTAGTGCTATCGATCACAACGGTGATAGTGACTTTAATCAGCCCAGTCATTGCCGTTCAAGTTCAGAAATTTATTGAAAGATACACTGATAAAAAGACACTTAAAATAGATATTTTTAAACAATTGATGGCCACCAGATCGCAGAACGCTAGGTTATCAAATGAACATGTCAGAGCGCTCAATATGATCGATATTGCTTTCTATGGTCGGGTGAGAAAAGGACAAGCTAAAAGAAGTAAAACTGAAAATCAGGTCATATCTTCCTGGAAGTTGTATTTCTCACATCTAAATACAACATATCCAAACAACGATAACGCCAGCGGCATTATCTGGAATCAAACCAGCAATAATTTATTTGTTGACCTTCTTTCAGCCATTGCCAAAGACATTGGTTATGATTTTGAGCGCGTTCAGTTGCAAACCGCTATCTACTCACCGATTGCACACGGTGAAATTGAAAACGATCAATTAAAAATAAGAAAGGGCCTGGCATCAATATTCTCTGATGATGGCGCTATAAAAATGGAGATCGTTGGTATTCCTGGTCGAACAGAAAGTTAAATCGATCGTTAAAGCTTACTTATCAGCAGTCTCAATGCTTAGCCTCTCCAGCTCCTTTCTTCCCAGGGTCTTGAGCCAGTTTCCCAAACTCATCCCTGCGTCTGCTGCAGCGGCCTCAAACTGCGCTTTCAGCTCCGGCGTTATCCGCATCTGAAAAGTGGGAGCTTTGCCGCATTTTGACTGATTGGTATCACGTTTGGCTGTTGACATGTACGTACCTAAAAGAGCAATGTATAACCATCCAGGTACGTACCTAACCAGATTCCGTCCTGATCTTTAATCGCCCTCATCAGGTACTCGCAATACCTGATGAGAGCTAACCTCACCAACTATCAAGGAATTGATTATGGCTGATTTGCATTCTACCCCAGATATCACCGCTAGCGGAACCGAACGTCAGTTGCTGGTTGGCTATCGGCCCAATGGCCGGGATACCAGTACACCAAGTCTTACCCTTTCCGGCAAGTGGCTACGCGAAGCGGGATTCGATACCGGGAAGCCGGTCACGGTTAAGGTGATGAATGGCTGCATTGTATTGCTGCCGCTCAGCGATAAAGCAGAGAAGCTAACAGCCGAATTACGGCATATTCAACAATCGCTGAAAAGCGTCAACGGCACGCTGCAACATACCTGATAGCGCGAGCAAGAAAAATCCCCGGGTGGCGGCTAACGCCTTACCCGGGTTACCAGACGGCGCAGAACCGTAGCCCTGCTGAGCGCAGCGCGAGCAGGGAAATTCCCGCGTCTTAATACCTTCACTTTCCGGATAGCCGCTCGCAAACGCGCAAGATTAATCGTTCGTCTAATGAAATTTATGCCCCGCTTCTGACATACTCTACCGTTGTGAACAGGTTGACCCGGAGACCATATGGCAAAGGAAAATATAACGTCGTCCCCAGCAGGGGAATTCATTATGTTTGCCAGCGAGGACGGGGAAGTGCGCGTTGAATGCCGCTTTGAGCAAGAAACACTATGGCTCCCTCAAGCAACTATCGCCAGCCTTTATCAAGTCACCCCACAAGCAGTTACACAGCATATTAAAGCGATCTATGAGGAAGGTGAGCTTGAACAAAACGCAACCTGTAAGTCTTACTTACAAGTTCAACAGGAAGGTAGCCGTCAGGTAAGCCGAAACCGGCTTCACTACAGCCTGCCTGTCATACTCGCTGTTGGCTATCGCGTTCGCTCCTCTCGCGGCACACAGTTCCGCCAGTGGGCGACCCAGACGCTCCAGGAATACCTGATCAAAGGTTTTGTGATGGACGATGAGCGGCTGAAGAATCCGCCTGTGGGTTCATCGGCAGTACCCGACTATTTCGATGAGATGCTGGAGCGTATCCGCGATATTCGCGCCAGCGAACGCCGCGTTTATTTGCGGGTGCGAGAGATTTTTGCATTAGCGGCTGACTATCAACCGTCGTTAAAAGAAACCACTCAGTTTTTTCAAACAATCCAGAACAAGTTACATTTTGCCTGTACCGGGCATACCGCCGCTGAACTCATTCATCAACGTGCTGACGCCAGTCAGCCGCATATGGGGCTGACCAACTATAAAGGTGAAGAGGTGCATAAGTGTGATGTGACGGTGGCAAAAAATTATCTCACTCAGGATGAAGTCAATGAGCTTAACCGCGTAGTTAACATGTGGCTGGATTTTGCCGAGGATCAGGCCCGTCGTCGTCAGCAGGTCTTTTTACGCGACTGGCAGGATAAGCTGGATCAGTTCCTGCAATTTAACGACCGCGAGGTTTTGCAAGGCGCAGGTAAAGTCAGTAAGAAAATGGCCGATGAAAAAGCGCAGGCGGAATATAGTCAGTTTGCTGAACAACAGCGGCGCTTAAAGGAAGCCGAAGGTGAAAAGGATATCGCCGGTTTGCTACAGTGGAAAACAGAGCCTAAAAAGTAGCTCAGGATGCCTGATAGCGCGAGCAAGTCCCCGAGTGGCGGCTGACACCTTACCCGGGCTACGCCCGGCATGTGATCTGTAGGCCCGCGCAAGTGTAGCGCCGCCGGGCAATAACCGCGAGTAAAGAGCCGCTTTTGCACCGGGTGGCGGCTAGCGCCTTATCCGGCCTACGGTCTGATAGCTCGAGCAAGCCCCCGGGTGGCGGCTAGCGCCTTACCCGGGCTACCAGACGGCGCAGAACCGTAGCCCTGCTGAGCGCAGCGCGAGCAGGGAAAATTCCCGCCTCAGAAGTAATAACCAATATTAACGTTGGTGCGGAAGTACCATTTGCCGCTGCCCTCGGACTGGGTGCTGGTCCAGCCGGTGGCGTTCAGCGCGCCGCCCCACGGATTAACGTTCTTCGCCCAGCTGAGATCGACCCAGAACATCACCGGCAGAGCGAAGACCTGTACGCCAAGGGTGTTCATCTGCGAATCGCTCCAGCCGCTTTTATCTTTCCACAGCACGCTGTAGTCATTGTAAAAACGCAGCTTCGACACGCCGCCCCACTTCACGTCGACATCGCGGGCGACGTTCAGCGACGCGGTCGTCGCTTTCGCCGGGATCAGGTAGGCCGGCGTCAGGCCGTTGCCGCCCATCAGAATCGTATCGTCGCTGACGCCCGCCGGGTTCTTTGGATCGTATTGGTAGCGAATCAGCTGTGAGGTCAGCTGCCACGGCCCGTTATGTAACATGCCGTGCACGCCTGCCGCCCAGAAGGTGCCATCGTCGTCGGTCTCGCGGTTGTGCAACCGCGCCAGCGCCAGTGAGCCGCCCAGCTCGTTATTCCAGCCGCCGCCGTGAAAATCCCGCGCTATTCGCACGTTCACCTGGTCCCGCTTTTCATTATGCTGCTGATGCTGAGTCGGATAGATAGTGTTTTTCAGCCGATCGTAATCGCCAACGTCCGGCGCATAGCGCAAATTCTCCGGCTCCATCCACGGGAAATAGGCCACATCCAGCGACCAGTTATTATCATGATATTGATAGTTCACGCCGCTACCGGCGCTCACGCCAAAGCCTAAATAAAACGGAATACCGTAGGACCAGCCAAATTGCGGATAAGGTTCAAGGCCAAATGGTTTGCCGGGGATCCCCAGTTGGATATTATTATTATTGTCGAAGCGATACCCTACGTAAGCGCGGTCGATGGCGTATTTACGGTGATCCTGAAACCAGAACCCGACATCAAAGAAATAATTATCATAGAAGCCACTGCTGTCGATACGGAAGGTATCAAAACGCAGATGCGGCGGGTTGCGATAATTACTGCCTTTCCAGTCTTCATAGCGATAGTTTGCCCGCAGCGCGCCGCCGAAATCCAGCCCGGCAAGATTATCCGCGCTGCGCCAGCCGATATGCGGGAACGGCTTGCCGTCGTCCGCCAGCGCCAGCCCACTGGTCGCGGCAGCCAGCAGCAGCGAAAGGAGTATTTTACGCATAGCACATCCCTCACTTTATTTTTATAAGTGATAAAAGACCGTCGATTAATATCGACTTATTATTTTGTCTCAGTGGTGAAACTCTTAATTAAATAGCACGATGGTTTTATTTTTGTTCCAAATATGAAACTCTGTTTATTATTTGATAGAAGAAAAATCGCACGCAGGATGTCGGGAGTCAAGGTATAAACCTTGAGCCATAACGCAATATTATTATTCTGCCGGAGTGATATTAATATTTGCGACATGGTGGAGGAAACTTTCTCAAATATGAAACGCTATGCTTGTGATAATTTATATTGTTGAACCATCATGGTCCTGGTGCCTGACCATCACACTGTTTATCTATAGTGGCAGGCGGGCGCAGGATGGGTGGTGTCGCATTCGCCGATTTTCACTTTTTTTATATAACTGTTATCGCCGCCGGGCCGTTTTTCCCGACGCTAGACCGGTCTATCCTCGACGTATTCACACCATGAATCCTTTTTGTAGACCGGAGAACCTATGAAAGCCATTGCTATTACCCAGGCCGCCGCCGACGGCAACAACATCCCCTTTTTACGCGATATCGATCTGCCGGATCCGCAGGCGCAGGGGCACGATCTGCTGGTCGAGGTCAAAGCCATTTCGGTGAACCCGGTCGACACCAAAGTGCGCGCCGGGTTTAATGCCGATACCCCGCGGGTGCTGGGCTGGGATGCGGTTGGCGTGGTGAAAGCCGTTGGCGATGCGGTGACCCTATTCACGCCGGGCGATGAAGTGTGGTACGCCGGCGCGCTGGGCCGTCCCGGCAGTAACAGCGAACTGCAGCTGGTTGATGAACGCATCGTGGCGCTGAAGCCGCGCTCGCTGGAGAATGCCGCCGCCGCCGCGCTGCCTCTGACCGCTATCACCGCCTGGGAATTGCTGTTCCACCGCCTTGGCGTGCAGGAAGGCGGTAACGCCGGCGATACGCTGCTGATTGTCGGCGCGGCGGGCGGCGTTGGCTCTATCCTCACCCAGTTGGCCAGCAAACTCACCAACATGACGGTAATTGGTACCGCATCGCGCCCGGAAAGCCAGAAGTGGGTACGCGAGGCCGGGGCGCATCACGTCATCGACCACAGCAAACCGCTCGGTGAAGAACTGGCGAAAATCGGCATTCATGCCGTGACCCACGTCGCCAGCTTGACCAATACCGATCAGCACTTTAACGAACTGATCGCCGCGCTCGCCCCGCAGGGTAAGCTGGCGCTGATTGATGACCCGGAGAGCCTGGACGTGGTGCCGCTGAAAGCGAAAAGCATTTCGCTGCACTGGGAATTTATGTTCACCCGCTCAATGTTTGAGACGCATGACATGATCGCCCAACATCAGCTACTGACCCGCGTCGCCGCGTTGATTGACGATAACACGCTGCGCACCACCCTTGGCGAACACTACGGAACCATCAACGCCGCCAATCTGCAAAAAGCCCACGCTAAGTTGGAAACCGGGCGCTCGGTCGGCAAAATCGTGCTGGAGGGTTTCTAAATGCGCGACGACACTATTGCGCTTATCGCGGTTCTGAAGGCGAAAGCCGGGCAAACCGAGGCCCTGCGCGACGCGCTGCAGGCGCTGCTGCTGCCAACCCGCGAGGAGCAGGGTAATCTCGACTACGCGCTGTTTCAGCTGCGCGACGCGCCGGATACCTTCTACATGCGTGAGTCCTGGCGCGACCAGCAGGCGCTGGATGAGCATATCGCCCAGCCCTACTTCCAGGCCTTTATCGGCCAGATGGAGAGCCTGCTCGCCGAGCCGCTGCGGCTGGATTATCTGAAACCCATCGCGCCTTGATATCACGAGCGTCTCACCCCGGTGAGGCGCCTTCTTTAACCCTTTGAGCTGCGCTTTTCTCATCCTGCCCTAACCAGGCTACGCTTACCCTTGCCGCGCAAAAAACACTCACCCCCTTCCGCTTGATTTATCACGCTATTGCAAAAGAGATAATGCTATGCAGATCAACGCTATAGGTACGTACTCCGCCAGCCAGCCGCTCGAATCGATGTCTATCACCCGCCGCGAACCCGGCCCACAAGATGTGCAGATCGCTATTGCATACTGCGGCGTCTGCCATTCCGATCTCCATCAGGCGCGAGCGGAATGGGCCGGGACGCTGTATCCCTGCGTGCCGGGCCATGAAATCGTTGGCCGGGTGACGGCGGTCGGCGATGCCGTCTCAGGTTACGCCGTCGGCGATCTGGTGGGCGTCGGCTGTATGGTGGATAGCTGTAAACAGTGCGAGGAGTGCGCTGAAGGGCTGGAGAACTACTGTGACCATATGGTGCTGACCTATAACGGGCCGACCCAGGACGCGCCAGGGCATACGCTGGGCGGTTATTCACAGCAGATCGTGGTCAATGAACGCTACGTACTGCGGATAAACCATCCCGAAGCGCAGCTCGCCGCCGTCGCGCCGCTGTTGTGCGCCGGGATCACGACCTATTCGCCGCTACGCCACTGGCACGCCGGGCCGGGCAAAAAAGTCGGCATCGTCGGCATCGGCGGCCTGGGACATATGGGGATCAAGTTGGCCCACGCCATGGGGGCCCACGTGGTGGCCTTTACCACCTCGGAATCCAAGCGCGACGCGGCCAGAGCGTTGGGCGCGGATGAGGTCGTGGTGTCGCGCAACGAAGACGAAATGGCGGCCCACGTCAAAAGTTTCGATTTCATCCTCAACACCGTGGCGGCGCCGCACAATCTCGATGCCTTCACCACGTTGCTGAAACGTGATGGCACTATGACCCTGGTTGGCGCCCCGGCCACGCCGCATCCATCGCCGGAAGTGTTCAATCTGATCTTCCGCCGCCGCTCGATTGCCGGCTCGATGATCGGCGGTATCCCGGAAACCCAGGAGATGCTCGACTTCTGCGCCGAACACGGCATCGTCGCCGATATCGAGCTGATTCGCGCCGATCAGATCAACGAAGCCTGGGAAAGAATGGTCAAGGGCGACGTGAAATATCGCTTCGTGATCGACAGTTCGACTCTCGCCGGCTAAACGCCGCGGCGGAAAGTCCGCCGCCACTCCGTCGGGCTAACGCCAAAACGCGCTTTAAACTGCTGGCGCCAGGTCACGGCGGAGAGATAGCCCACCGCTTCCGCCACCTGCTCGACCGGCAAATCCCCCGCTTCGAGCAGGCTCTGGCTGCGGCGCAGACGTTCAGCGGTCAACCAATCGGCAATGCTCATCCCGGTCGCCCTGGCGAAGTGGCGGGTCAGGGTACGGCGGCTCATCGCCACCACCTCGGCCAGCGAATCAAGATTATGCGGCTCGGCAATGTGCTGCTGCAGATAATCCAGCAGACAATTAATCCGCGCATCGCGGGTGTTGCGCGGCACCGGCTGGGCGATAAACTGCGCCTGGCCGCCCTCGCGGTGCGGCGGCACGATCATCCGCCGGGCGATCTGGTTGGCGGCGAGGCTGCCAAAACGCTGGCGAATGATATACAGGCAGCAATCTAGCGCCGCGGCGGTCCCCGCCGAGGTAATCACCTTCTGGTCATCGACGTACAGGGCGTTGATATCAAGCTGAACCTGCGGAAACAGGCGCTGGAAATCCTGCTCGAACTCCCAGTGGGTCGCCGCCCGCTTACCGTCGAGCAGCCCGGCGTAGCCAAGGACAAACGCGCCGAGGCACAGGCCGACGATTTCCGCGCCGTTATCGCGCGCCCGAATCAGACTCGCGATCAGCGCCTGCGGCGGGCGCTGGTTGACCTCGCCCCAGTAGGGCACCACCACGATATCCGCCTGTTCCATCGCGGTAAAATCACCGCTGGCGTATAGCGCGAAGCCGTCGCGGGCGCTGAGTAATCCCGGCTGTTCGGCGCAAATCTGCAGATTAAAACGTTTGGTTTCCGAGACCGTATCGCCAAACAGCATACAGGGGACGGAATAATGAAACGGGCTAAAGCCCTCTACGGCGACAATCGCCACGTCGGTTAATGTCATCATCCCTTCCCCTTGAGCAGGTTAATAAACAACGGTTTCCCCATCCTGTGGAATACTGACTACCCCGGCAATCTGATTATCCGCGACGTACTGGCGCATCTCTTCGCGGCTCACCAGACAATGGTTGACCGCCTCCAGGTGGATGGCCATGATTTTCGCTTCCGGCAGGGCGAAATGCGCCTTCAGCAGGTCCTCTTTGCCCATGATGATCGGGCCAAAGCCGATAACGTGAGCGTAGCCGGCGTTCAGCACCACCACATCCGGGCGCAGCTTCAGCATGTCGGCTTCAATCTCATCGCGCCAGATGGTATCGCCAACCAGCCACAGCGTCTTCTCCTGCGGATGACGGAACACCACGCCGCAGGCCTCGCCCAGACGTTCAGCCATCGCCGGTACCGCGTAGGTACGGTCGCTGCCATGTTGCCCGGAAGTGGTTTTCTGCAGGCCTACTCCGGCAAATTCACTGTCTGCCGACAGCAGGCGGATATCCTGAAATCCCTGGCTGCGCAGCAGCGCGGCGTCGGCCTCATGCTGGACGAAAACCGGAAGGATTTTCGGGATCGCCGCGATCGCCGCCTCGTCCCAATGATCGTCATGGGTATGGGTGACGATTACCGCATCGACGTCGATAATTTTTTCGCGGGGAAACGGCAGCGCCACCAGCGGATTGCGCAGCTCGCTGCGCGCGGTTCCTGGAAATCCCGGCCAGGCGCCTTTGTCCGCCAGCATCGGGTCGATCAGGAATTTTTTACCTGCGTATTCAATAATCTGTGTAGCATTACGGATATGAGTGATGTTCATGTTAGCGTTCCTCTGTGGGGTAATCTGACGAACATCGTATTGCGTACCAGCCTGGCGCAATATGGGCATTTGGGCAATGATCGATGGAATCGGGCCAACCTGCGACGGTTGCCAATCGCAGCCGGCTATGTTGTTCTGAAGATTAAACTTTCTACAGGAATGGCAGGATGAAGAAGAAACTAACCGCCGCCGATATGCACAATCCACAGGTCATCGCCGAAACGCCATGGTTCAGCATGCGCAAGGTAGGTATTGATGTCGCCCCCGGCGAGCGGCGCGACTTTTATTCCATTCACTACCCACGCCCGGCGGTCGGGATTGTGGCGCTCCAGGATGACAAAGTGCTGCTGATTCGCCACTACCGCTATCTGATCGATAAGGTGGTGTGGGCTATCCCGTCAGGCGGCGTCGATGAAGGCGAAGAACCCGCCGTCGCCGCGCTGCGCGAACTACGCGAAGAGACCGGCTGGCAAGCGCAACACGCTGAGGAAATCATCCGCTACAACCCGTCATACGGCAGCAGCGACCAGCTGTTTATCACCTGGCTCGCCACCGATTTAAGCTGGGTTGGCATGGACGCAGATCAGGATGAAGTGATGGAAACCGGCTGGTTTACCTTCGAGGAGATAAACCAGCTGATCGCCCGCGGCGAAATGCCGGACGGGCTGTCTCTGGTGCCGCTGCTGCACCTGATGGCGCAGCATAGATGATTACCAGCCCGGTACCGCGCCGCCGTTGAAGATGGTTTCTGCCGCCTTCGCCACTTCCGGCGACTGGTACGACTGCATAAACTCTTTCACGCTTTCGGCGTCTTTATTGTCTTCACGCGCCACAATGATGTTCACGTACGGCGAGTTTTTGTCTTCAATAAAGATGCCGTCGCGCACCGGCGATAACCCGGTTTGCTGCAGGTAGGTGGTACTGATAATGGCGACATCAACCTTCGGATCGTCCAGCACCCGCGGCAGCTGCGCGCCCTCCAGCTCCATAATTTTCAGGTTTCGCGGGTTGCTGGTGATATCCACCGCCGTCGGCAGCAGGCCGGTACCCGCTTTGAGGGTAATCAGCTGCTCTTTTTGCAATAACAATAGCGCGCGGCCGAGGTTGGTCGGGTCATTGGGAATGGCGATGGTCGCGCCATCTTTAATATCGGCAACGGATTTAATCTTGCGCGAATAGCCGGCCATGGGAAAGACGAAAGTATTGCCGATGGCCACCAGGTGGTAGCCGTGCGCTTTGTTGTCTTGTTCCAGATAGGGACGATGCTGGAAGACGTTGGCATCCAGCTCCCCGGCGTTGGTAGCATCGTTCGGCAACAGCGAGCCGCTAAAGCCTACCAGCTCGACGTCGAGGCCATACTTTTCTTTCGCCACCTTCTTCGCCACTTCCGCCACATCCTGTTCCGCGCCGTTAATCACGCCGACTTTTATGTGTTTGGCATTGTCATTCTTCTGGTCACAGCCCGCTAACAGCAGGCCAGCCAGCATCACTGCCGCCGCCGTGCGTAAACGCAATTTCATCATCAGTACCCCATCAGTCCATGGAAAATCATTATTATTTTTCGAGCAAAACTATAACGATTTTGTGCTCGATTTTTAAACACGAAAAGGTATCAATAAGATGAAAATCGTCTAAGCGCCTTCCCCGGTAGCGCTTACGCTTACCGGGGCTACCGGCCGAATGCCTAACCATATCCGGGGAAATACGCTTAACTCAGGTCAACGTTTTTACTGGCGAACAGCCAGGTGAGGACAAAACCGCATAAATACGAAACCGCCAGACCGCCGGCGTACACCGCCATCCCGGCATAAATTCCGCTACCGGAGGTCATCAGCGGCAGCGCCACCAGCCCGGACGGGCCAAACACCGTGTTCAGGCCAACCGGCAGCCCCAGCCAGGCAATCAGGCCCACGAAGAAACCGCCGCAGGCGCCGCCGATACAGGCGGTGATAAACGGTTTCATGCGCGGCAAGGTCACGCCGTAAATCAGCGGTTCGCCAATACCGAGGAAGCCCGGAATAATCGCCCCTTTGATTTGGGTTCGCAGCAGCGAATCGCGCTTCGCGCGCCAGAACAGCGCCAGCGCCGCACCCACCTGCCCGGCCCCGGCCATCGCCAGGATCGGGAATAGCGAGTTAAAGCCCTGCGCATCCACCAGCGCAAAATAGACCGGCACAAACCCCTGATGCACACCGAACATCACCGCCAGCAGGAACAGCCCGGCCAGCACCGCCGAGCCAAACGGATTGCCGTTAAGATGCAGGAACAGCCACGACATACCGGTAAACAGCCAGCCGCCAATCGGCATAATCACCGTAAAGGTCACCGCGCCCATAATCAGCAGCGTCACCGCCGAGGTAAGGATCATATCGAGGTTAGCGGGCATTATCCGCCGCACCTGACGCTCCACCCACGCGCCAAGAATCGAGGCGATTAGCACGCCGATAATATTGCCGCGCGGGTCGATACCATGACCGAAGAAGGTCGAAATTCCGGCGTAGAATCCGCTGGTCGCTTCCGGGTTGTAGCCCAGCACGAACAGCGAGGCGATAATCGCGCCGTTCACGCCCGAACCGCCGAAGGCTTTCTGAGCGTTATAGCCAATCAGGATACTCAGGAAGGTAAACATCCCTTTGCTGAATACCTTCATATAACCAATCAGCGCCACCAGGCTGGCGTTAGGATGCGCGTTCTCCAGCACGAAGATTTGTTCCGCCAGCGTGGCGAAGCCTAACAACAGCCCGACGGCGATAAAGCCGGGGATCAGCGGCGTAAAAATAGTGGCGAACTTCGCGAGAAATTTCTGTACCCCGCTGGTCTGCTTGCTCTTTAACGCCTGCTTTTTCTCCGCTGCCACATCCGCCAGCGAGGCGGCCGCCTGCGGCGCCGCTTCCATCAGGCCGTTCATCATTTCCGCGGCGGTCTGCGCCTTGCCGGGCCCTAATACCACCTGGAACTGTTCATCGCTGACGATAACCCCCATCACGCCGTCAATCTGGCGAATGGCGGCGCTATCGGCCAGGCTTTCATCACGCAGGGTCAAGCGCAGGCGCGTCATGCAGTTACCCGCCTGCGCCACGTTTGCTGCCCCGCCGACGTGGGCCAGGATCCGCGCTATCATCTCTTTAGTTATTTTTGCCATTGCCTGTTACCTGTCTGTCGGCGCTCAGGTGTTGCTTAGCGCCTTGCGGATATAACCGTTGTTTTTCGCCAGCAGCGACTGCGCTTCTGCGGCGCTTAAGTCTGCCAACACCATCACAATCGCCGTCTTACAGTGGCGGCCACAGGCATCCAGCGCATTCTGCGCGGTGGCGCGATCGCAGTCTGTCGCTTCCATCACGATAGACACCTGGCGCTCAATCAGCTTGGCGTTGGTCGCTTCGACATCCACCATCAGGTTGCTGTAGACCTTGCCGATGCGGATCATCGCCCCGGTGGAGATCATGTTTAGCACCAGCTTCTGCGCGGTGCCGGCTTTCAGGCGGGTCGATCCGGTAACCACTTCCGGGCCGACCACCGGGGTAATCGCCACGTCCGCCAGCTGCGCCATTTCACCGTGCGGGTTACAGCTGACGATAGCGACAAACGCATTCTGGCTATGGGCGTATTCCATCGCACCAATGACGTACGGCGTACGCCCTGTCTCT
>ENA-OWYJ01000137-OWYJ01000137.1-human-gut-metagenome-genome-assembly--contig:-NODE-137-length-23846-cov-62.8348_pt1 | contig 23846 bp, 17 predicted proteins | sample MGYA00249749_ERZ652084 | MGnify/ENA primary metagenome ERZ652084 (study PRJEB26925, sample SAMN05827239) | human gut metagenome | biome: ENVO:2100002; feature: ENVO:00000062; material: ENVO:00002003...
GCTTTAATATCTTGATAGCGCAGATAGCTGGAAATATTAATACCTACTGCATCGAAAATAGTTGAACCGTCTTTTGAGATAATTAGTACAAGCATATCATTATTATTTTCAATTAATGTTTTAGCATAATTGATTCCTTGATTATCAAAAGAATCTTCAATAATACAGAAATCCATTTTTTTTGTAAATAACATTTCCTTATCATGAATCTCAATGATACGATATTCACTGTCAATATTTTTAATGATTAGTTCCTTTAATTGTTTGATCACACTATTATCAACAACCATTAATCCAATTTTTTTCATTTAGAAATCTCCTTTATTACTTGCAGTTATCTTTTACACCTTTATTATAGGGGCTTACTTTTAGTATATTTTAATTATTGTATGAATGGTATAGTTTATTGTATGAATGGTATAAAAAATATCTTTTGGACAATAAAATTAGTGATTTCTCATTACTTTTCGCTTGTAAAGTAGTAAAATTAAAGTATAGATAATGACTAAGATTAGGAGGAGGTGCAGATCATGCGCAAGAACATTATTACAATTAGCCGTGAATTTGGTAGTGGCGGTAGAACAATTGGTAAAGAGGTAGCAAAACGATTAAACATACCTTTTTATGATAAGGAATTAATTGAAAAAGTAGCTCGAGAGAGTGGATTAAATGTGAATTATATTGAAGAACATGGTGAATATGCACCATCTAGTAATTCTTTTGCTTATGCTTTTTTAGGTCATTATATTGATGGGATGTCAATGAATGATTATATTTGGATGATGCAAAGAAAGATTATTTTAGAATTAGTGCAAGAAGGACCATGTGTAATCGTTGGGAGATGTGCAGATTATATTTTAAGAGATCGAGATGATTGTTTTAATGTCTTTATTTGTAGTGATCTTGATAAAAAAGTGGAACGGATCATCAGATTATATGGGGAAACAGATGAGAAGCCTGAGAAACGTTTAGCTGATAAAGACAAAAAAAGACGAGCAAATTATAAATATTATACTGATCAAGTTTGGGGGTTAGCGCAAAATTATCATTTATGTTTAAATAGTGGTGAAATTGGAATCGATAAATGTACTGAGTTGATTGTTGATTTAGTCAAATAGTAGTTAAGAGAAAGTAACTATTACTTTCTCTTTTTATGAATTGAAGGATTACATATGCTATACTGTATTGGAAAACATTATAATAAAAAGACGATTATTTTATTATGTTAAGAACTAAAAGATAAAATAATATGAGGATAAGTAGATGATAAAAGCAATTTTTTGATATTGATGGAACACTATTGGATCATGATACACACTTAATGCCATCTAGTACTTTTGAAGCATTAAAAAAATTACGGAAGAATGGAATTAGATTATTCGTTGCTACTGGGCGGCCACCTAATAATCTTAAAGTGATTCAAGATTGTTTCGAGTTTGATGGTTTTCTCACAAGTAATGGACAGTATTGTTTTAATCATGAAGTGGTTATTCATGAAAAATATATTGAAAGAGAAGATATTAGAAATTTATTACCATATATTAACAAAAATCAGATTCCCGTATTATTTGTAGAAATAAATGGTAATTATAGTAATATCCAAAATTATTGTCTTGATGAAGCTGCTAGATAACTGAATAAAGAGGGCTATCCCATTAAAGCTGTTAATGAAATAATTGAAAGTAAGATAATTCAACTAATGGCATATATAGACGAGACTAAAGATAGTGAACGATTATCATATATGCCTAATTGTAAATCAGCACGCTGGACATCGCTCTTTGCGGATATCATCCCTATTGATGGCGGAAAAAATAAGGGAATTGATCAAATGATAAAGCACTATCAAATTAATTTAGGTGAAGTAATGGCATTTTGCGATGGGAATAATGATATTGATATGTTAAAACATGTTGGAGTTGGTGTTGCTATGGGGAATGCTAATGATTTAGTTAAGGCAGCTAGTGATTTTGTTACTGACACGATTAATGATGATGGCATTTTTAAAGCATTAAAAAATTTGAATTAATTTGAAAGGGTGAAAATGATGGAGCAAGAATTAACAAAATTCTTAACTTTTTGGGATCATTTAAATGAAAACGAAAAAGAGTTATTAAAACAAAATGCCACCTTTCAAACTTATGCTAAAGGCATAACAATGCATCGTGGTAGTGATGATTGTTTAGGTGTGGTTTTAGTGAGAAAGGGTCAATTGCGGACATATATGTTATCACCAGATGGACGTGATATTACACTATATCGTTTATTTGCAGGTGATGTATGTATTCTTTCGGCATCATGTGTTTTAGAAACGATTACATTTGATGTTTTTATTGATATTGAAGAAAATAGTGAAATCATTACAATCACGGCAACTTTATTTCAACAATTGGCGAAGCAAAATATTTATGTTGAAACATTTGGGTATAAAATGGCAACCAATCGTTTTTCTGATGTTATGTGGGCGATGCAGCAAATTTTATTTATGTCTGTTGATAAACGCTTAGCTATTTTTCTTAAGGAAGAAGCTGAAAAGAATAATTCTTTAGAGTTAAAAATTACTCATGAACAAATCGCTAAATATATGGCGACGGCTCGTGAAGTTGTAACTAGGATGTTAAAATATTTTAGTCAAGAGGGTATTGTAAAAATATCACGAGGAAAAATAACAATAGTTGATAAACATAAATTAGATAAACTAACTATTGATTAATTATGGAATAATCATTATGATTATTCTTTTTTATTCAAGTTAATTAATTTTTTTTCAAGTAATTATGAATTGAAATTCAAGCTGACATTAAAGATAATAAATCTATATCAGTAATAGTAATTTGTTATATAAAAAATAGCTATACTGCTAGAAATAGAATGGGAGGAAGAAGTAATGTTACGAAAAGATTTTTTATGGGGTGGGGCAGTTACAGCTCATCAAAGTGAAGGTGGATATACACTGGATGGTAAAGTACCAGCGGTTTGTGATTTAACAGTTACCGGTGAATATTCTGATTTTAAAGACGGAATCGATAGTTACCATCGTTATGAAGAGGATTTTGATTTATTTCAGGAAATGGGATTTAATGCTTATCGTTTTTCACTTGATTGGTCACGTTTAATGAGCGATGAAGGAGTATATAATGAAAAAGGATTTGTGTTTTATGAACATTTTATTGATGCACTGCTTAAAAGAGGAATTCAACCAATTCCAACTTTATATCATTTTGAAATGCCAGCATTTTTATATGAGAAGTATAATGGATTTTATAGTCGCAAAGTAGTCGATATATTTGTAGAACTGTGCAAAAAGATTGTTGATCGTTATCATGATAAAGTTGAAAATTGGATTATTTTTAATGAACAAAATGGAATTTTACAGAAAGGGCCAAAAATGTTTTTTGGGGCAGTTTGTCCGGATGGAGTTGATACTCAAACGTTTGATAATCAAATTATGCATAATACTTTGATTGCTCATAGTCTTATTAATGAATATATTCATCAAAAAGGTGGTAAGGTTATGGGAATGGCGACAGTGGTTCAAAGTTATCCAGAAACTTGTCATCCTCTTGATACACTTGAAAGTATGAAGGCTCAAAGTGAAGCTTATGTTTTTTTAGATGTTTTTGCAAGAGGACATTATAATTCATATTATTTTGCAAATATGAAAAATGAAGGAACAATGCCTGAAATCTTAGATGGTGATTTAGAAATATTAAAGAAAGGGATTACGGATTCACTATCTATTAGTTATTATATGTCGACAATTTCACATTATGGTGAGGAGAGTCTAACAAATATTAATGATGTTGTAATTAAAAAGAATCCTTATTTGGAAATGTCAGAATTTGGCTGGACGATTGATCCAACTGGTCTTAGAATTACTTTAAGACAATTGTATGATCGTTATGAAATGCCAATATATATAGTGGAAAATGGTTTTGGTTATAATGATCAAATAAATGCAGATGGCCAAATTATCGATGATTATCGTATTGATTATATGAGGAAACATCTTGAGGAAATGAAATTAGCGATTCAAGAAGGTGTTGATTGCCGTGGTTACTTGTCATGGGGACCGGTTGACATTTTAAGCAGCCGGGCACAAATGAAGAAAAGATATGGTTTTATTTACGTCAATCGTGAAAATGATGATTTAAAAGATATGCGTAGAATTAGAAAAAAATCATTTGCCTGGTATCAACAAGTAATTGCATCAAATGGAGAAGTACTATAATCGAGGAGCATGTGCTATACTATTTAATGAGGTGAAACAAAGATGAAAGTGACGATGAAAGATATTGCTAATAAATTAGGAATTTCAATTAATGCCGTTTCAATTGCACTAAATGATAAACCTGGTGTCAGCGATGAAATGCGTTTAGAAATTTTAAAAATGGCTGATAAAATGGGTTACATTAATCAAAAAAGACAATATCTATCAGTTTATTCTAAATCAAATATTTGTATTTTAATGCAAAGTTATTATGCAGATACAGGACACTTTTATTCGATTGTTTTACGGTCAATCGTTGAACAAGCAAAAGTATTTGGTTATTTTTCAATTTTAAATTATTTTGAAGACGGGCACTTCGTAGTACCTGAATGTATTGAAGAAAGGAAAGTGGCTGGAATATTAGTTGTAGGCAAAATATCTGATAGTAACCTGCTGCTGCTTAAAAATATTGGTGTACCCGTTGTTCTAGTAGATTTTACATCATTATGTACACCGTGTGATTGTGTTTTGACGCATAATAAACAAGGTAGTTATATGATGACTACGCATGTTATTAATAAAGGGTATCAACGGATTGGTTTTTTTGGAGATCTTGATTATTCCTTTAGTTTTGAGGATCGTTTTATTGGATTTAAACAGTCACTGTTAAAGAATAATATTGTTAGTTATTCAAAGGTTGATGAATATATTCAAAAATATTCTTTTCTACAAGGAATTGAAGAATATGTTTTAACTAATCAAATTGATAAAATAATTGAAATTTTGAATACTAAAAAATTACCAGAGGTCTTAGTATGTGCAAATGATTCTAATGCATTTGCTGTGATTACTGCGTTAAAAGATATGGGCTTAAAAGTCCCAAAGGATATTAGTGTCGTTGGATTTGACGATACACCGTTGTGTGTTAAATCAGTACCGCAGATCACAACAGTTCAAGTTCAAAAGGAACTGATGGGCGAGGTGGCGGTATCTAATCTAATTGATCGGATTCATCGTAAAGATAATATTCCGATGACACAATTATTAAGTGTGAAAATAGTTGAACGAACGTCTTTAAAAATTTAAAGACGTTTTCATCATTTATAATTCAACCATATTCTACTGATTATAAAGGTTTATAAAAAAACTTTTTCAAGTGATTTTTCGTTGAAATTCAAGTGATAATAACTAAAAATAATAGATGTAGTAAGCGTTTTCAATATTATTTAAAAGGAGGATATTATATGATTAAAAAGGCATTGAGAATAATCCTGTCATTAGTTATGTCTTTTGGGCTTGTTTTAAGTTCCATGAATGTAACTTATGCAAGTGAGAGTGATTTTGCAACAATCAAAACGCGTTTAAAAGATTACTTTTTAACTTTAGACACGATTGATGATGGGTCAAAAGTAGAAACATGCTATGTTTCAAAAGCAAAAGATTATCTTGATTTGATTCAAGAAGATGGCGCTTTTGGGGATGTTGACTACAAAGCGACATCAAGTGCTGCTAATGGAACAGCATGGTCACCTTATTTAGCTCTTGATCGTCTACAAGCAATTACAGTTGCTTATCATAAAGAGGGAAACGCTCTTTATCATGACGAAGAAGTAATTAATAAGCTAAATAAAGCAATTGTTTATTGGGGAAAAATGAATCCATCTTCTTCTAACTGGTGGGAGAATCAAATTGGAGTTCAATTAAGATTTTCTAGAATTGCTTTATTTATGGAAAGCATTGTAAGTAAAGATGCAATGGATATTATGCTTAATAAATTATTGGAAAAAACACCAGTTAAATATGGTACAGGTCAAAATAATTTATGGTTTGATCAAAATTATGTTTATTACGCAATTATTACAGAAAATGGGACTAAACATACCAATTCTACAGGATTTAAGAAATTAGATTTAAAAGAACTTGTAGATGATTATTTAAGTTATTGCTTAGTTGTTCAAACTGATGATAATACTGCTGAAGCAGTTCAGGTTGATAACAGTTTCTATATGCATGGTAGGCAGTTCTATTCTAATGGATATGGAATGTCAATGTTTAGAGATATGAGTTTTTGGATTTATATGCTAAGAGAAACTAGTTATGCATTTGAACAAGATGTCATTGATTTAATGGCTGATTATATGATTGATGGGACAAGCTGGACAATCAGAGGAGATATTATGGAGCTTTACCTTGGATATCGGCCATATGATTATGATGTTGGCTATGATAACTATGCAGCAGAGTATATCGATCCACTTAAGAGAATGATTGAATCAGATCCTGATCGAGCTGATGAATATCAAGCAATCCTTGATAACATCCAAGGAAAAAATACAGTTAATGGAAAAAATGGTAATTATTATATGTGGCGTTCTGGTTATGCTTCTCACATGCGAGATGGGTACGGAGTTAATATTAAAATGGACTCTAACCAAATCATCGGTGGTGAATGGCGTGGCAGCTGGTCAGGTTATGATAAAGACGGAGGACAATTAATTTATTGGACATCATCAGCAGCTTCAACAATCACAGTTGACGGAGATGAATATACTAACGTTTATCCAACATATGATTGGGCTCATTGTCCAGGAACAACAACAGCAGCACGAATCGTTCAAGATTATGCTAATGCAGGTCGTTTTACAAATGGAACTGAACATACAATTGGGGTATCCAATGGTAAATATGGAAATACTGCTTATGATATGAATAAAAAGGGGACTCAAGTAAAGAAAGGATATTTCTTCTTTGATGATGAATTTGTTGCTCTAGGTTCGGGGATCAATTCTACTGAGGGAGTCAATATCCATACAACATTAAATCAATGCGAAGCTGAAGATGTAAATGTTGGTGGTCAAAGTGTGGCTGAGGGAACGAAAGAACAAATTTATAACACTAATTGGCTATATAATGGAAAAGTTGGATATGTTTTCTTAGAAAATACGGATGTAGTTGTAAGTAATAGTGTTCAAACTAATAATCCGTCATTATGGGATGAAGCAAAAAAGAATGAAACTCCGGCTACTTTTACAGCCTATTTAGATCATGGATTAAAGCCAAGCAATGATAGCTATGCCTATATTGTCGTACCAAATACCACAGCAGGTGCAGTTAGTCAATATGCCGGTAATACACCAGTTACTGTAATTGCTAATAACGAAAAAGTTCAAGCGGTAAGACATGACGGTTTAAAACAAACTCAAATTAATTTCTATCAAGCTGGTTCATTGGAATATAAAGATGGCTATATAATTACTGTTGATCAACCTTGCAGTATTATTATTGATGAATCAGAGGATACAAGAAAAATCTCTGTAGCAGTCAATGATACAGCAGCCAATCAAACTGTAAATGTAAATTTAAATTATGATAATCAAGAAACACAAACAACATTTGTTTCAGGAGCATTACCATATGCTGGACAAACAATGACGTTATCAGAAGGCTCAGATAATCGATATCATACTAATTCTTCAATGATTGGACACGAAGTCGAAAAAGCTTTTGATGGTGATGAAAATACATATTGGCAAAGTGAAGAAACGCAAAATGAATGGATCAGTATGTTTACTGGCAACAATAAACATTTAGCATCTATGAATATTCTTTGGGGTGATAATTATGCTAGTGCTTATGATGTTATGGTTTCTCAAGATGGTAAAAATTATGAATTATTGAAATCTGTAAGTAATGGTGATGGTAAGACAGACACGATTGAATTAAAAGGAGTCTACCCATATATTAAGATTATCATGAAAGATGGAAATGGAAATTGTTTTGAAATTAAGGAAATTACATTTAAAGCAAGTGATTCAATAGCGCTTAATAAATCTGTTGAAGCAAGCAGTACGTCAACAAATGACCCTGGAAATACTAAAGAATTAGTTGTAGATGGTAATACAAGTACAAGATGGAGTTCATTACGAAATGAAGATGAGAACTGGATCATGGTTGATTTGGGACAATATTCGGAAATTAATGCTATGAGCATTCAATGGGAATCCGCTTGTTCTGATGATTATGATATTCAGGTCTCTAGTGACAAAAATAACTGGATAACGGTTAAAGATAGTATGGCAACTGGAAGTAGCTTATTGGATGAATACAATTTTGATGAACCTGTATATGGGCGTTATGTTAGAGTTTCGTCACATAAATCAAGAACTTTAAAATATGGTATTAGTATTTATGAAATTTCTGTGTATGGTTCTTATAAAGATGAGGATATTGCAGCTAATAAAAATGCATTTTCAAGTACAATAAAGGATTTGAACTTACCGACTCATGCAATTGATAATAAAGCCAATACGTCTTGGATTTCGAGTGCAGCCGGTGATCAATGGATCTATGTAGAATTAAAAGGAATTTATAAAATTTCAAGTATGCAGGTTGATTGGGGAAATAATTATGCACCTAATTATGAAATTCAGATTTCTGATGATGCACAAATGTGGCAAACAGTAAAAACTATAATTGATGGACAAGGTGGTAATGAGAACATTTCAGATTTAGGTAATCAAGAAGCACGATATGTTAGATTAAAATTAAATGGTTCTAGTGGCTCATCATACCAAATCATCCAGTGGTCAGTTTATGGCGAACTTGTTGAAGCAGAAAATTTAGAGAATATTGCTTTAAATAAAACAGCAACAGCTTCTTCAGTTTATAACAATGTTTATACTGCAAATAGAGCTATTGATGGAAGTTTTGAAAATAATGGTGGAAATGATCAATCAAGATGGGTTTCAAATAGAAATTCGAATGATGAATATATTCAAATAGATTTAGAAGCGAATTATGATTTAACGGGTGTAAAACTTTATTGGGAAGGAAATGGTGCTAAAAAATATCAAATTCTTGTCTCTGAAGATGGAAAAACATGGCAAAAGGTTTATCTAGAAGAGAATGGACAACCTGGAATTGCAAATATCCCATTTAATGAAACTGTTACTGCTCGGTATGTTAAAATGCTAGGTATAGAATGTGCTTCTAAATACGGATATTCATTATGGGAATTTGAAGTGTATGGAAAATTACACCAAGAACCAGTGGTGCCTGAAGTAAATATTGCATTGAATAAAACCTCTAAGGCAAGTAGCGAGTTTACTGACCCTAATGATGGTAATAAAACATATCAATCTTTATTAGCGTTTGATGGCAAAGGTACAAATGAAACAGTTGATGGAAAGCAATCACGCTGGGTATCTTTAAGAACAAAAGATGATCCAACAGCAACTTCACAATGGATCTATGTTGACTTAGAAGCTGATTACGATATTTCTAAAGTTGTTCTTAACTGGGAAGGAAATGGTGCTAAAGAATATAAAGTGCAAATTTCTAATGATGGTCAGAATTGGACAGATATATCACATATTACAGATGGTAAAGGTGGTATTGATGAACTGACATATAAAAATACAACAGGCAGATACGTAAGAATGTTAGGAATCGAGCCTGGAGGAATTTATGGATATTCATTATGGGAATTTGAAGTTTACGGGGAAGCTGTATTAGAACCTGAAAATCCAAATGTAAATTTAGCTTTGAATAAATCTTCGAATGCGAGCTCAGAATATGTTGATTCGAAAGATGGAAATAAAACATATGAATCTTCGCTAGCGTTTGATGGTAAAGGTACAAATGAAATAGTTGATGGAAAGCAATCACGCTGGGTATCTAATCGGAAATCTAATGATGAGTGGATATATGTAGACTTACAAGATATTTATAATATTTCTAAAGTTATTTTGAATTGGGAAGGAAGCGGTGCAAAGAAATACAAAGTGCAAGTTTCTAATGATGGTCAAGTTTGGACAGATATATCAGATATTAATGATGGCGATGGAGGTCTTGATGAATTATCATATAAAGATGTAACAGGACGATATGTAAGGATGTTAGGGATTGAAGTTGGAAGTGATTATGGGTATTCACTATGGGAATTTGAAGTTTATGGAACAACTTTAAAATCTAAGTTACAGGAAATTTATAAGAAATATAAAGATTTAGATATTTCATCATACACCCCTAATAGTATTGCGCGATATCAAGAAGCATTAAATAATGCTGTTAAAGTTTATAACGATGATGATGTTACATCTGAAGATATCTTAAAAGCAATTGATCAGTTGGAAGATAGTGTTAAAGGACTTACTAAGATTGTTGATAAAATGGAGTTGGAAGAAACAATCAATTCAGCAAGTAAACAATTAGATACAGCTAAATATACCCCTCAATCAATTGAATTACTTACAGTCACTTTACAAAAAGCTAAAGAAGTTTTCAATGATGATAATGCTACGAAACATGAAGTTGATGAAGCAATTAATAAATTAAATGAAGTAGTCGCAGCATTAGTTGAAAAAGCTGATAAAAATAATTTAATATCAATTTTTAATACTGCATTGAAACTTGATAAAGAAAAATATACTTCTGAAAGTCTTACTAAAGTTGAAGCCTTGTTAGAGAAGGTAGAATCAATTATTGATGATGAAAATGCTGCACAGGCAGAAGTCGATGAGATGTATGACCAATTGCATCAAGCGTTAGATCAATTAGTGATAAAAGAAGATGTAAATACAAACGATAAAGTTGAAGGTGATGTAACAGTTATTCCTACGCCAGAAAAAGAGATACCAAAAGATGATAGTACTTCAGCAGCTAAAACTGGTGATTCAGTATCTATTCAAATATTGGCGGGAACATTATTGATCAGCATCTTAGGAATTGGAATTTTAAGAAAAAAGAAACAATCATAAAAAGGAGACTTGGAAATTAATTCCAAGCTCCTTTTATTATATAAATAGTGACATATCAGATTCTTCACCGTTAGCTAACATAGTAGCAACTCCCGATAATGTAACACCATCAATCAATTCTTCTTGTTTAATGCCCATTACATCCATACTCATCGAACAGGCAATTAGTTCAACACCATTATCTTGAGCTAGTTTGATTAAATCTTCTAAACTGTCAATATTTTTATCTTTCATAATAGTACGGATCATTTTAGCTCCCATACCACCCATATTCATTTTTGAAAGCGATAGTTTTTTTGAACCACGAGGCATCATCATTGCAAACATTTTTGAAATAAAATTCTTTTTGATTTTAACCTTTTCTGGTCGTCGAATGATATTTAGTCCCCAGAAGGTAAAGAACATTGTGACTTTTCGTCCCATAGCCGCTGCGCCATTAGCAATAATAAATGATGCAATTGCTTTATCTAAATCTCCAGAGAAAACAATCATATTTTTATTATTTTTATTTCCGTTTGAGATACTGTTCTGTCCTTTCTTTATTTTAGCACTGCTAATTCCTTTATTACAGCTAAGTTCTATTAGTTCATTACCAGTACGACGACAATAGCCATCTAGATCTGTAGCAAAAGCCGGGTCCGTAGTTTGAATTTCAATAATATCGCCATCTTTAGCAGTTTCTAGTGATGCTGATAATTTTACAATCGGACCTGGACACTGAAGACCGCAGGCATTAATTTTAATTGTTTCTGGATTTTCTATGGGACAAGCAGGATGCATTGTCTTGATTTTGGGTTCATCATGTTCTTGATTAAAAATTGTATTATATAAGCGATATCCTCCATTGAGATTATAAGTATCAAAACCATTTTGACTTAAAATCCGTGATGCTATATAGCCTCTAAGTCCAATCTGGCAGGTTACATAAATAGGTTTATTTAAATTAAGCTCATGAAGACGAGTTCGCAAGGAATCCAATGGAATATTAATGTAACCATCGATGTGACCATTTGCATATTCTAATTCAGTACGAGTATCTAATAGAATCACACTGCCATCACGGGGCAGTGATGCAACATCATCCCAATTATATTGTTTGATCTTGTCAGTAAGAATATTTTCAATTACAAAACCAGCCATGTTAACAGGATCCTTTGCTGATCCATATGGTGGAGCATAGCAAAGTTCTAATTCAGTTAAATCAAAACCCGTCATTTTGGCACGAATAGCAGCTGCTAAAACATCCATGCGCTTGTCAACCCCATCATAACCAACTATCTGAGCCCCTAAAATGGTTCCCGTTGATTTATCAAAAAGGACTTTTATTGACATATTGACCGCACCTGGATAATAGCCGGCATGATTAGCTGAATATGTGTAGACTTTATCGTAATTGAGATTTAATTCCCTAGCAGTTTTTTCATTGATTCCGCTACTTGCAACAGTTAAGTCAAAGACTTTTAAAATTGATGAACCTTGTGTTCCTTGATAATGGCGATCAAAACCGCAAATATTATCAGCTGCAATTCGTCCTTGTTTATTAGCTGGGCCTGCTAGGGGTACATAACTTGCTTTATTAGTAACAAAATTTTTGATTTCAATAGCATCGCCTACAGCATATATATCTTTGATTGATGTTTCCATCTTATCGTTGACGATGATTGCTCCGCGAGAATTAGTTGCAATTTCTGTATTTTTTACAATCTTAGTTTCAGGTACCACACCAATTGCCATAATTACCATATCTGTATCTACAGTTTGATTATTTAGAGTAACTGTCAGCTTGTTACCGGCTTCATTAATAGCTTGAAGTTCTGTTTCTAAAACTAAGTTAATTCCTTTGCTTATAAGATGTTGATGAACTTCACAAGCCATCTCATAGTCAATCGGAGAAATGACTTGATTAGCCATTTCTACAATCGTTACATTTATTCCAGTTGAATGTAAATTTTCTGCCATTTCAATACCAATAAATCCCCCACCTACAACAATTGCATGTTTTGGTTTATGGGTATCAACGTATTCTTTTATTGCATAAGTATCAGGGATATTTCTAAGTGTAAAAACTTTATTTGAATTGATTCCAGGAATATTTGGCTTGATTGGTTTTGCTCCCATTGAAAGAAGTAATTTATCATAACTTTCCTGATATTCTTTTTGTAATTGATGATTATATACAGTAACGGTTTTAGTTTCAGGAGTAATAGCAGTAACTTCGTTAAAGTTGCGAACATCGACATTAAAGCGTGCTTTAAAACTGTCAGGAGTTTGTAAGGTTAAAGCCTCTTGATCAGTGATTTCACCACCAATATAATAGGGTAAACCACAGTTAGCAAATGATATATATTCATCTTTTTCAAACATAATAATGTTGGCAGATTCATCTAAACGTCTTAGACGAGCAGCAGCTGAAGCGCCACCAGCGACTCCGCCTACGATAAGAATTTTTTGATTAGTATTCATTTTTTTCCTCCATAATTATTAATCTATGATTCATTTTCAAGATTATTATAATTTTAATTTAAAATTAGTTCTGTAACTAGGTCACACAATTATAAGAATAGTGGTTTAGTAAGGAAAATTATTTAATAATGAGATATTCATGTATTTTGAATTATGTATACATTTATTATCTTCAATATTCAATGAAGTCAAGTATTGATTTATATTAGAAGTAAGATTGTTATCTTTCAATAATGTTAGGAAAGCTATACTAAAACTAAATATTTTGATAATTATCAAAGAAGTGATAAATATTTGTAATAAAAAATACAATTATTTTTATCTATTCAGAATAATTAATTAGAGTTTAGGATATGAATATCAGCGTTATTAATAAAGTAATTTAGAATCTAGACAATTATCTATATTAAATTGATTGACTAATTTGTTGATGTAATGTAAAAAATGGATTGTTGATATTAAATTAGACAAGACCAAAACCATTCATATTAGACACTTCTTAATGTCATATAGGCAGTTTTTTTTTTGATTTTGTTAAAATGTTCATTGGAAATAAAGATAATCTTTAGTTAGGCATTTTAGAACTAGCTGAATAAATAAGAAATCAAAGGTCATTATTAGATTTAGTAACCGGGTTTTGTCTTAATATACGAAATATCCAATAATTCCTGTGATAATCATTAGGGCAATCGGATTAGGTTTCTTTTTTTGTAACCATAATAAAGAAATTACAAAAATAATTATTGCTAAAAAGTTGATAGAGTTATTTTCAACAAAAGTTAGAATTAAAATTGTTGCACCGGCAGACATGATCAAACCAACTGATGTAGCTTTTAAAGTATTTAGAATATTTGTAATTATTTCTAGTTTTTGATATTTAGTAAAAAGAAGATAAAGGATAATTGAAATTGTTGCTCCAGCAAAAATACAACCAATTGTAGCAACGATAGCACCACTAATTCCAGCTAGTTGAATACCCACAAAAGTAGAGGTATTAACTGCTAAAGGGCCAGGTGTCATTTGCGAAATTGTGATAATGTCAGTAAATGTATTGGCACTGATCCAATGATAGTTATTGACGACCTGTTCTTGAATCAAAGGAATGATTGCATAGCCGCCACCAATACTGAATAATCCAATTTTAAAGAAAATTATAAATAAATTTAACATTGGCAGTATCTCCGGCGATAGTATAGTTGAGCAGTGGCTACGATAATTGTAATTAAGATTATTACAACGATATTAACTTTAAAGATATAGCTGGCAATGAAAGTAATAGGAATCATCGCGGTTAATAATTTTGAATGTTGTTCATTAATAGCTCTTGTCATTCCTATTAGGATATCCACGATAATAGCAGCAATTCCGGCTTGCATTCCTTTTAAGATAGCCATAATGATGTGATTTGTACTAAAAACTTGATACCATAATGAAACAACTGCCAAAATAGTAATTGGCGGAATAATCGCTCCAATGCAACTAACGATAGTTCCAATGGTACCGGCAACTTTATAACCAGCTAATGCCGCAAGATTGATTGCGATTGCTCCAGGTGTTGTTTGGCTAATTGCCGACATGGTGATTAAGTCACTTTCATTGAAAATTTTTCTTTTTTCAACAAAATACTTACGAACCATTGATACAACCACATAACCACCTCCAAATGTAAAGCTGCTAATAAAAATATTGATAAAGAACAACCATGTAAGGTCTTTTAGTTTATTTGCTTTCATTAATATTCTCCTTTATATATCAAGATTATATAAGTTGTATATACATTAGTAAAATGATATAATTTAATGAAATACATTACTTTTATTCATGATAGGAGAAAGCTATGAACCTTAGACATTTATTAATATTTAAAACAGTAGTTGATACAGGGAGTTTTACTAAAGCAGCAAAACAATTATTTATTACGCAATCTGGAGTATCGCATGCGATTAGGGAATTAGAACAACAAACAAATGCTGTCCTATTCGATCGTTTATCAAAGGCAATTATATTGACTCCTGCAGGGAAATTATTATTGGAAAAAGTTATTCCAATTTTATCACTATATCATGACTTAGAAAAACAAATAGATGTTTTGGAAATGAGTGCGCCTCTAAAAGTTGTTTCAAGTATTACTATTGCAACCTTTTGGTTACCAAAGATTCTAAAACAATTTGCAAGCAGCTATCCTAATATTAAGGTTGAGGTGCAAGTGGTCAGTGCAAAAGAAGCATTGGCAGTTTTGGAATGTGGAGAAGCCGATCTTGCTTTGGTAGAGGGAGTAGTTCCACCAGGACCCTTTATTGTAATAGATTTTTCTTCTTATCAATTAAACGTTTTATGTGCACCAGATTATTTTGCGGATAATGAAATTACATTAAAAGAACTTTGTACTCATGATCTTTTGCTTCGTGAAAAAGGGAGTGCAACTAGAGATATTATTGATAGTTGTTTATATTTGCGAGGATTGGCAGCATATCCTAAATGGACAAGTGTAAATTCAAAGGTCCTGATTGAAGCATGTAAGGCTGGATTTGGTTTTGCGGTTTTACCTACTCTTTTAGTTACTGAGGAGTTAAAGCATGGTACTTTAAAAACGGTGGAAACAGATGAATTGCTTTATAATAAAACAAAGCTTTTATATCATCAAGAAAAATATATAAGTGAACCATTGGCTAAATTAATTGATATTATTGGAGAGGCTGAATAAAAGAGGCTATAAGGAATAAAGTTTTTTAAACTTTTAGGTGTTATAGCCTCTTTTAATGTATTTAGAGTAGAAGTAGTAGTCTTTTTATGGTTGATGATTTTATCGATATTTTTATAATAAGTTAGAAATATTAATAAAAAACAGTAAAATATTTATTTTTTACTTTAAATCACTAATATTTATCATTATAATAAAAAAGTATTTTGAAAGGATAAAGGGTAGGATGTTTAAAGATTATGTATTAAGTTTGAAAAAAGAATTTGCAGGTTATAATGGTCAAAAGCTAGTAATGGATATTTTGGCAGGATTAACCGTAGCTGCGGTTGCGTTGCCGTTAGCTTTGGCTTTTGGGGTGAGTAGTGGTGCTGATGCTGGGGCTGGTTTGATTACAGCGATTATAGCAGGATTATTGATCGGTGGCTTATCTGGGGCATCGTATCAAATTTCTGGACCAACTGGAGCAATGTCAGCAATTTTAATTGGATTGTCAACTACATATGGTTTACAGGGGGTGTTTGTTGCTAGTTTTATTTCTGGGGTAATGTTATTAATTGCTTCATTATTTAAGTTTGGTAAGATAGTATCATTTATACCAGCTAGTGTAATTACTGGATTTACGAGTGGAATCGCAATAATTATTGCAACTGGACAAATTGATAATTTTTTTGGAGTTACTTCGAAAGGAAGCAATCCGATTGAAAAAATTTTATCTTATCGTATGTTAGGCTTTAATGTAAATTTAGAGGCACTGTTTTTTGGGATACTAGTAATAGCAATTATTATTTTATGGCCTAAAAAATGGGGAAATATATTTCCGGCTTCATTAGCTGGAATTATTATTGCTTTGATTATTAATTTAGTATTTAAATTTAATGTAGCAGAGGTCGGGAGTATTCCATCTACATTATTGCCTAAAGCTCGTTTGTCATTGAATAGTTTAAATTTAACAGCAATAACAAATCTAATTATTCCTGCATTTAGTATTGCTATGTTAGGAATGATTGAATCACTTTTATGCGGTGCTAGTGCTGGAAAAATGAAAAATGAAAAGTTAAATGCTGATCAAGAACTTTTTGCACAAGGGATTGGTAATATGGTTATTCCTTTTTTTGGAGGTGTTCCTGCTACAGCTGCTATTGCTAGAACGAGTGTTGCGATTAAAGCTGGCGGTCAAACGCGTTTAGTTAGTATTTTTCATGCAGCGGCTTTACTAATTTCAATGTTTGTTTTAGGTCCATTTATGTCAAGAATTCCTTTATCAGCTTTAGCCGGTGTGTTAATTATGACCGCCTGGAAAATGAATGAATGGCATGAAATTAAACAATTTTTTTCGAAACGAATAAAAACAAGTATGACACAATTCTTAGTAACAATGTTAGCGACCGTTGTATTTGACTTGACAGTTGCAATTGTAATTGGAGTGTTTATATCTATGATTTTATTTGTAATCAATAATTCTGATTTAGATATTGAAACAAGTGATATTGAACCACAACGACTTGATAAGGAGTTAAATTATGATCATCAAAGGACTAAAGTAATTTATATGGCTGGTCCATTGTTTTTTGGAAATCAAGAACAAATAATTACAAAAGTTAATGAGATTTTAAATGAATGTAATAATATTATTTTTTCAATGCGTGGTGTACCTTCAATCGATGATTCAGGGATCCGGGAGTTTATTGATGTAGTAGAATTATGTCGCCAAAATAATATTAACGTTTTATTTGCTGGAGTCCAAAAAAATGTAATGAAACAATTCAAGCGACATCATTTCGTAGAATTAGCACAACCAAATAATTTTTGTTGGGATGTTATTAAAGCATTAGATAAAATTGAACAAAAAGGATAAAAAAACTTGGATTTAACCAAGTTTTTTTTCATCTTTAATAATTTCATTGATTGTATATTGAGCATTTTCCGCACGTTCTGCTTCATCGCTATTATATGTGATCAGGGCCTTCCATAAAGCCCAGCCACAAGCACGATCAATCATCCTTTGATCTAGTTTTTTTAAGAATCGCTATCGGCTTTCTTCTTCAAAAAAAGTCCAAGCCATTGCATAATCACAAGAAGGATCTCCAACACCTAAAACACCAAAATCAATTACTGCTGCTAATTTACCATTTTTAACAAGTAAATTGCCAGGGGCTATATCGCCATGAACCCAAACATTTAAATCAGATACTGATGCATTAAGGGCACGTTGCCAGATTTTCAGTAGCAGCTCAGTTGGTAAAACGGTTTTAAGATTTTCTAAAGCTTCGATTGTTTCATTGTGATATACTGCTAGATCACCACCACGATAATAGTTGTGAAGTCCTGCTTGAGGACCATTGGTTGTATCAATTTTCTGAAATTCTTTTAAGAATTTAGCTAGGTCATCAGCAAATTCATTTAAATTATTAATGTTTTGCTTTGTTAAAGTATCACCTTCTATATATTTGTTGATTGACCAAGAAAATGGATATCCACAGCTTGGATAACCTTTAGCTATTGGCGAAGAAATTGTCATGGTTAAATGTTTTTGGAGATAAGGTAGCCATGTAAGTTCTTTTTCAACTTGGGCTGCATAGCCTTTACCACTAGGCAAACGGACAGTCATCTTTGATCCTAAATGAAATGTTCGATTATCATGTCCGCTTTTAGCGACTGGTTCAATTACTAAATCTTTCCATTGAGGAAATTGTTCGTTAATTAAGTTTTGTACTAGTTTTTTATTAATTTCAATCATATCATTATTCCTTTATAAATTTATGTTCATTAATCATAATTTGTAATTCATTAATAAAATGAGAAACATGGTAAGCACCACATAATTGATAGTGATAGAAGAGTTTTATCATTTTGTTTGTAGTATTTACCAATTGCGAAAATTGGTAATAAGTAATGTGGCTTATCATTAATTGTTAAAAAAACTCATTGAATGTTACCTAGGGTGGACAGGAAAAGTTAAATGAATTAACAGATTCTTGTTTAGGAAATATTTTTTAATTTCACCGTAAGTTTTAAGATTATTTAAGTAATTTGGATAGAAATATTTAAATTTATAATTATATTCACTCCATAGGATAGAAAAAGTTTCATCGTCGAAATGAAAAATAGTATAACTTGGATTCATTGTTTTATATGTTCCTAAAATTCCTTGATTTATATATAGTTAGTTTTTCTATTTTAAGAAGGCTGATCTTCGTGTTCTAATCATATTTACTTACCTCGCTTTTCTTATATTCTATCAGATAGTAACCTAGAGTAAAAGTTTTTTCACTTTAGTGTGAGTTTAGCAGGGGGCTTTAGGCTATTAAATAAATGCAAAAAAGTTTGTAGATAACAATCGACAAACTTTAAATTAATTATGGTACAGGAAATGGGACTTGAACCCACACGAGAAAATCTCACTAGAACCTGAAACTAGCGCGTCTGCCATTCCGCCACTCCTGCATTATTAATAAGTACAATAATTGTTGAGAAGATCTTGAGATAATTTGATTGCATGGAGGATAGTTAATATTGAGAAAAAAGAGTAAGCAAAAACATATGTTTTAAAAACAAAAACCATTACTAAACCAATGAATCCTTCTACAAGAAATATAATTAAATAAATGTAAGGGAGGCAGGTTATTAAAAATGGTTTGCTAATAGCAATGTTTTTTAACAAACTGAATTTTTTTAGTATTAGCAAGACAATATATAATCCATAGCTAGATATTGACCATAAAACTGTTCTAAAGATCAAATCAAAAAGAATTGTTTCTATTTTGAAAAAAGGATAGCACCAAATATAACCTAGACACATTATAATCAAATAAATACTGCTTAGTATTAATGCCTGTCTTTTCATTGGCTAGTCCTCCTAAAAGCTATACATGATTGTGATATTTAATGACAGGTTAATCTAAATTAAAATAATTATTAAAGTCCTTTAATAATATTATTATACATCATTTAATTTGATTTGTTAATTAGTTAAACATTTTGTTATAATAAAAATAGTGAAAATGGAGGTTAGGTATAATGGCTGTTTTAGACACAGAGATTTTAGTTAATTATTATTTTGAGGAAATTTGTAAAATTCCCCATGGCTCTTATAATGAAGAAAAGATTGCTGACTTTGTTGAAGCATTTGCGAAAGAAAAAGGTTTTAGATATCATCGGGATCACTTAAATAATATTGTTATTTACAAAGAAGCTAGTCTAGGATATGAAAATCATGAAACACTGATGTTGGAAGCACATATGGATATGGTCAATGAAAAGAATAAAGATAGTAATCATGATTTTGAACATGATCCATTAGATTTGTATCTTGAAGATGGCTATGTTAGTGCTAATGGGACGACATTAGGAGCAGATGATGGCTATGGAGTTGCTTATATGTTGGCAATCTTAAGTGATCCTAATGTTAAAAATCCACCTTTAGAGTGTGTTTTTACAGTTGCCGAAGAAGTTGGTCTTGATGGAGCGTTAGGTTTTGATGCAAGTTTATTAAAGGCGACAAGAATGATTGGGCTAGATAGTGAAAATGAAGGAGAAATTTGCACAACTTCATCAGGAGGCTGTGATGTAATGATTACTAAGGAATTATATTTTACTAGTAATGAAAATCCAACTTATACATTATTAATAAAAGGATTATCAGGAGGACATTCTGGAGGTGAGATTCATCGCGGTAAAGGAAATGCCAATAAATTGGCTGCTCGAGTTATGTATGGTATGATCAAGGCAAATTTAGATATCCAGCTAGTAGATCTAAATGGTGGATTAAAAAATAATGCGATTCCCCGTGAATGTGCAATTGTTTTTGCTAGTACAAGTGATTTTAAGTTACTTCAGGAAGTGGCAGATGAGTATCAAGATTATTTTAGTGAAGAATTTGAAATTAGTGATCCTGGTGTTAAAGTTGAGTTATCATTAAATAATGATATTGCACAGCAAACGTTGAGTATAAAAGAATCAAAAGATATTATAAAATTAATGATGGCAGCTAAGAGTGGTTTTGTCGAACGTTCATTAGTGATTGAAGATTTGACAACGGTTTCATTAAATATGGGTGTAGTATCAATTAAAGATAAACAATTAAAAATAGATTATTTACTACGTTCACCAATGAAAAGCGCTGTGATGAACATGGTTGATGAATTAGATATTATTGCAGATGCCTTTGGTGGCACAATTACTCCAGCAAATTATTATCCTGGTTGGAATTACGACCAACATTCAAAATTACGTGATTTATTTAAAGCATTTTATTTTAAACGTACTGGAGCAGAAGTAAAAGAAGTAGCTACTCATGGTGGACTAGAAACGGGAATCTTTAAAGGGAAGATGCCAGCGCTAGATATTATTACGATGGGTCCTAATATGGCAGACATCCACACTCCAGATGAACGTATGGAAGTTGCATCATTTGTAAATTGTTACGAAATATTAAAAGATTTTATTGCGACATTATAAACCAAGTGTTAACTTGGTTTTTTCATTCTTTGAAAAGGGATATTGTTGAAAAATGGCGATAATAGGAATACAATAATATGAGTTATAATAGATAAAAGAGGGAAAATTATGTTTAAAATGAAAGTTGATTTAACCAAAGATCCAATTTTAAAATCATTGTTGATCTTTGCGTTTCCATTATTTGTGGCTAATGTTTTTCAACAACTTTACAATACCATGGATACGATGATCGTAGGAAACTTTTTAGGGGATACATCATTGGCGGCAATTGGAGCATGTGGTGCTATTTATGAATTATTAGTTGGTTTTGCTTTAGGGGTAGGAAATGGATTAAGTATTGTTACAGCACGAAGTTTTGGTGCTAAAGATGAGAACTTGTTAAAAAAATCAGTTGCGGGATCAATCGTAATAGGAATCTTGTTAACTATTATTTTAATGCTTTTTTCACAGTTTTGTTTATATCCGCTATTAGAATTATTAAATACACCAGCAAATATAATTAATGAGGCATATGATTATATTTTTATGATTACTATTTTTGTTGGGGTAATGTTTGCTTATAATTTGTGTGCTGGATTATTGCGAGCAATTGGCAATAGTGTAATGCCGCTTGTTTTTTTACTTATTTCTTCAGTCTTGAATGTAGGATTAGATTTATTATTTATTACTCAATTTAATATGGGAATTCAAGGTGCTGCTATTGCAACTGTTATTGCTCAAGGAGTTTCGGCAATTCTTTGTTTTTATTATATTTATAAAAAATGTCCTATTTTGCTTCCTCACAAAGAGCATTTTAAAATTAGCAGGGAACTATATCAAGAATTGGCAGGGCAAGGTTTTTCGATGGGATTAATGATGTCGATTGTTTCTACAGGAACTGTTATTTTGCAAACCGCCATCAACAAATTTGGTTATTTAATTATTGCTGGACATGTTACTGCTCGTAAATTAAATAGTTTTTGTATGATGCCTGCAGCAACATTGGGTCTAGCCCTATCTACTTTTGTTTCACAAAATAAAGGGGCAAATCAAGGATTGCGAATTCGACAAGGGGTCCGTTATGCTAATTTAATTGCAGTAGGGTGGAGTGTTATTGCAACAGTTGTATTATTCTTTATTGCCCCAACTCTAGTTCAATTATTGTCAGGGTCAAGTAGTGCAGTAGTAATTGATAATGGTTCATTATATTTAATGCTAAATGCTCCATTTTATTGTATGTTAGGAATCTTATTGAATCTTAGAAATTCTTTACAGGGATTGGGGCGTAAGATTATTCCTTTAGTTTCAAGCATAATTGAATTTATTGGGAAAATAGTATTTGTTTGGCTGTTTATTCCATTGTTAGGATATTTTGGGGTTATTATTTGTGAACCGGTAATTTGGTGTTGTATGTGTTTACAGTTAGCTTATTCTTTTTATCGGGATCCATACATTAAAGAATATAGAAATATTAAGAAAGAGGCTGTAACGGGTAAATAATTATGTTGTGGTTTTGTCTTGTGCAAAAAGCACTCTATGATGAACGCTTTTTCAGACTTTTGACAAAGTGATACTCCAAAACGAGTATCGCTTTTTTTATATTGACTAACTTATAGAAAAATAGCGTTTTTGGATTACATACAGTGTTGTTCCCCTATCTTGCTATTATTTTTAGAATGTGATACGCAAAAATCATTAGTCCTTGATGCTGATTCTCCTTAAGCCCTTTTTACTCTTGTATATCTCAAATTGTGATGTTTTTTGCAATTCTATGGATTTAATTTGTATTTCCTATATCCTAACTTATTTGTAGCGCTGTATTCTAAAATCTTTATGTTGGGACATACATATTCATATTTTTTAATGTAGCTTTTTTTGTGATTGATCTTTTATATGGTGCATACATCTTTTGTTTGTTTTCTAATATCGTCTTACAAATTGTCAGTGTGATATATTCTGGATTTAAACATATATTTTTTGTCCTATCTTTATATTCTTCATTTAGTAACGCATACGTTGGAAAAACGATACACTGTTATGCACGTTGCCTGTGACGCAATAGTTTAATCCAACCAATCTGTTTTTATCACAAAATGTTTGATGGGAATATACTATTCATATAGATATGCCGGGAAACCGTAACAGCTGTTTCAAAATAGATCCTGATGTAACATTTATGCATATAAAATACGATTACTATAAGCATACAAATGTATTTAAATCTGAATATAATATCCAATTTGGGATAAGTGATGGAATTATAAGAATTATATATATC
>ENA-OWYJ01000177-OWYJ01000177.1-human-gut-metagenome-genome-assembly--contig:-NODE-177-length-17877-cov-47.7953_pt1 | contig 17877 bp, 16 predicted proteins | sample MGYA00249749_ERZ652084 | MGnify/ENA primary metagenome ERZ652084 (study PRJEB26925, sample SAMN05827239) | human gut metagenome | biome: ENVO:2100002; feature: ENVO:00000062; material: ENVO:00002003...
ATACATTTTTTATCTTTAAAAATTTGTAATGCTCCATAGTCACCTACTAAAATACTATTTATCTTATTGTATGAGACACTATTTTTAAACTTGATTAAAATATCCTGATTATTCAAAAAGCTTGTAAATGGGATTATTTCTTTATTTACAGAATGCGCTAAACTTATAGCTTCATCAAGTTCTTCGTTGATAGGAAAATAATATGCATCCACTTCCTCTGTTAACAATGCTTTTAATTGTGCCAAATTATAAATTTTTACCACAATCCCTTTAATTTGTTTATTAATATGATTATGTTTAGTTTTAATCATTGGTTTTTTAACTTTTTTTACCTTTACTATCATATTAGAAAGTTCATCTATTGCTTGACGACGCATTTCATTAATTTCTTTAATACTAAAAAAACCATTATCAGGAAAGTCAATAGTAATATCATTTGCCTTAAATACTGTATTTCCTAATTTTCCTAATTGTTGTCTGATTCTTTGAGGATCTAATGGCAATTTAGCTGCTGATTCAATTAGAAGATTAGAAACTTTTTCAACTTTTAAATCTTTATAGTTGATGGTTAATCGTGCTGGTTCGTTGATTTGACCTGAAAATGCCATAGTTACTGTATTTTTAATATTTTCATTTTTATAACTTGCTAAAGCTTCATTGATTAGATCTATATCAATAACCTTATATACTGTTTCATTCTTTTTTACTGGGGTATTCAATTCGATTTCAACAATATCACCAGCATTGCCTTGATTAATCAAATTATTAAATAAATATAACTTTGTAATAGTTCGAGTAAACCCAACACTCTTGAAATTAATCCGATCTCCTTGTTTCAACTTATCTTGTAATTGAATTTTTACAATTTTTCGATGTTTATCATAATCTATCACTGTACCAACTTCAATTCCTCGGTTTCCAGGATAATCTTTAGCCACAAAATTTTGATCTTTTAAAATATATCCACCAGTGAATCCACGGTTGAACATTTGCTTCATTTTTTTTATACGCTGCTCAAATGCATTAACTGTCGTATTTTTTAAATATGCATCTATTGCTTCACGGTATTGTTTAACGATTGTAGCAACATACTCAGGTCGTTTCATCCGTCCTTCTATTTTAAATGATGTAACACCAGCATCAATTAATTGCCCAATATTCTCAAAGGTACATAAATCTTTAGGTGATAATAAATAGCTTGGAATTTTATCTAAATTCATACTATCTTTTTGCAATTTATAAGCGAGCCGACAAGGCTGTCCACAAGCTCCTTTGTTTCCACTTCTTTTAGCAATCATACTCGACATTAAACACTGTCCCGAATATGACATACATAGAGCACCATGAACAAACACCTCAATATCTAGAATTGTGTTTTGACAAATATCAGCTATTTCATCAAGTGTATTTTCGCGCGCTAAAACAACACGATCAACACCAGCATCTTCAAAATATTTAACTGCTGACAAATTATAAATACTAGTCTGTGTTGACATATGAATTTCAAAATCTGGAAAGTATTGTTTAACAAAACTCATCAGTCCGATATCTTGAATAATTAAAGCATCAACTTTTATTGTTTGTAAAAACAAAAGATAATCTTGTAATTTTTCAAACTGATTATCTTCATATAAAGTATTTACAGTTACATAAATTTTAACGTTGCGTAAATGGCCATATGCAACTGCAGCTTGTAATTCCTCGCGATTAAAGTTTGTTGCAAAAGCTCTGGCACTAAATTCATTTCCTCCTAAATAAATTGCATTTGCACCATTTTGAACCGCTGCTACTAAAGCTTCATAACTTCCAGCTGGAGCAAGTAATTCTATATTTTGCATGTGTATTAATGCTCCGTTTCTGCAATTAATGCTATACACATTTTAGCTGACGCTTGGGATGCTTTTTTTAAATATTCATCAAATTGGACAGAAGAATCTCCCTTACCAAAAACATCACTTAAAGAACGTGTAATAATAAAACTAGTCCCGAATTTATAGCATGTTTGAGCAATTGCTGCTGCTTCCATTTCAGTACATTTTGCATCAGGAAAATTATTTTTAATGCGTGTTGCTACTTCCGGTGTAGCAACAAATTGGTCACCAGAAACAATTAGACCAATTTCGCAATTTAAATTTAAGTTTGATAATATTGTTTTAGCTTGAGTAATTAGTTGACGATCTGCTTCTATTCTTGGGGGTAAACCTGGAACTTCACCAATCACTCGATTGGGAAATGCCGTAATATCAAAATCATGTTGACAAACTTCATTAGAAATAACTATATCCCCAACTTCTTGAGTTAAACACAGTCCACCAGCAGAACCGATATTTATGACATAATCTATTTTATAGTTAGTCAGTAATAAAGTAGTACAAATAGCAGCATTAACTTTTCCTACTCCACCCTGTAACAAAACGACTTGGCGCTCTTTTATCGTTCCTTGATAAAATGTACAATCAAGAATAGAGCGTGTTTCAGTAATCTCCATATATTCTTTAATTGCTGCCACTTCTTCTTCCATTGCTCCGATAATTCCAATCATTCTACTTACCTCCCCTTCTTTTATGACATATAAAAATAATTCTTTGTGATTTATCATGATATTCCTCAAACTCACCATAATATTGTACATCCGTAAAACCTGCCTGTTTCAATAAGCTAAGATAAATTTCAATATCGTAAGTTTGCTGATAATGCATTTCTTTTATATGTTCATTATTTTCCTTATCAATTATCTCAATTTCATGTTCCACTTTACCAAGAGCAGTCTTTTCTACATGCCATTTAAAATAGAAATCATCAGCATCTTCTTCTTCAAAATAGCCATCTAGAATTTCATCCATCTTATAAAGACTATCAACATCAAATATAAAGGTTCCATTATATTTTAGTGATTCATATACATTTTTAAAAGTTCTTAATACTTTCTTTTTACTCAAAACATAATTAATTGAGTCACAAAGGCATAAAATCAAATCTACTGCTTTATCGGTTACAAAATCAGTCATATCAACTCGACCTAATAAAAGATTAACATCTGCTTCCATTGCTTTCAAACGTGAAACTTCAAGCATATCTTTAGAAAGATCAGTTGCATAAATCTCTTTACCTGCTTTAGCTAAACGAATTGCAATTTCACCAGTTCCACACCCAAGTTCAAGCACGCTTTTAAAATCAGCGTGCTCATTTATAAACTTGAAATAATCATCATAAAATTGTTCATCCATTAAGCTGTCATAGTAATAAGCAAAATTTTCGTATGACATTAAGCTAAATATTTTGATACGTCAATTCGTGGCATATCAGACCATAATTTCTCAAGATTATAACTGTTTCGTTCGTCAGCATCAAATATATGCACAACGATATCACCATAATCCATCAATAACCACTTGCTATTGCGTAACCCTTCAATTTTTTTAACTTCATAACCATTTTCATGACAGCTGTCTTCGACACTGTCACGTAAAGCATTCATCAATCTCTCGTTACTTGCTGAACAAATCACAAAAGTATCAAAAATAGGACTAGCTAACTGCATGTCAATTACTACAATGTCCTCTGCTAATTTATCATCTAATGCTTTTATAATTACTTCTAATTTATTCATTAATATCTCCTTTTGCATATTTATTATAAATTTCAAAAAAACATTCATCAATTTTTCGCCCTTTTTCATGGGAAAAATCATAAAAATCTTGTAAACACCCTTTAAAGCCAGCAACTACATCTTTTTTGCATAATGCAATTTTTTTTGAAGAATCGTAATCTCGACTTGGATCGTATTTATCAGCTTCATAAATACACATATCAAGTTTTGACATATATAAAGAAGCAGTTGTATGATGCCTAATTGCTTGTAATATTTCAGGATCATCAACTAAATACTCATTTTTTGCAACATATTCAGATAACCATTGATGCCAAACCGCCTCTGGTTTATTAAGATAATCTGGATAATTTTTTTGCATTATTACAACAGCTTCATCATGAGGCATTTCTTTAGCAATATCATGAAGCATTCCTGCTACATATGCTTTTCTACCATCTAGATTATTAGCTAATGCAATTTCTTTAGCTAAATGAGCCATGCTCACTGTATGACGATAGCGTTTTAAAGACATTTTATTTTTCACAATTGTTTCTAAATAAATACCATTATTAACAATATATTTTAAAACTTCAGGATTTAAAGCATGTAATGCACCATTCCGGATATTATTACTAGCGTCATCACTGGCAACCAAATCTAAGTGAATAAAATTATATTTATCTAAATTATCATTAATTTGATAACCTATGCGATCGAAGGCCACTAATTGAGCTAATTGACTCAATTCTTTAGCAGCAATCCATTTATGATATAAACTTGCTTGATCCATTCCCATCATAAAATATAACTGATCATTTGGATATATTTTTTTTAGATATCTAATTGTATCGATCGTATAATTTTTTTTACTACTATCTTGATCAATCTCGTAGCGGCAAATTTCAACATTTTTATAGCGCTTTAAAGCAATTTCCAACATCGCTAATCGTTGTTGTTTAGTTGCTCCTATAGAGTCTTTCCATGGATTGTTAGCAGTCGGCATAACTAAAATTTTATCTAACTTTAATTGCCTGATTGACTCTTCGATCACGCGTACATGAGAACGATGAATTGGGTCAAAACTACCGCCAAAAACACCTATTTTTATCATGGTAATTTATAAATTTCCTTTTCACTTGGGCGATATAAAATAATTGTTCTTCCTAAAATTTGCACAACATCTGCTTTTGTTTTCATACTTAACTCTAGCGCAATCTCATTTTTTGAATCAGCACATGATTCAAGAATTTTTACTTTGATCAATTCATGAGCTTCTAGAGCATCGTCAATACCTTCAATTTGAGTTTGATGAACTCCTTCTTTACCAATTTGAAAAATAGCATTTAAATTATGTGCTATCCCTCTTAAATATCTTTTTTGCTTTCCTGTTAACATAACCCGATTCCTTTCTAAATTAATGCTTCTCTAATAAAAACACCAACACCTTGTGGTGCATGAACTCTAACATTGGCATTGGGACAATTAACACTGACAAATCCTAGACCGGAAATAACAATATCAATTTTACCCTCTGGTAATTTAAAATCATAACTTGCCATTTCATTAATATCCTTAATACTTTCAATTTCCGGCATCAGAGTCAAGTGCCGATTATATAAATTATCACTGTTTCCCAATTTAGTTCTATGAATTTTTAATAATTTTGGAAAAAAACAAGTAAAAGAACTACGCGGTCCTTTAATGAAATCAACGCGTGCCAACCCACCAAAATATAGTGTTTGTTGGTCGTTTAATTGAAAATTAATTGGTCTTAATTCGCTTTTAGGAATAATTATTCTCAAATCTTCATCTTTAACTAAATGAGCCATCTGATGATTATTAATGATACCAGGCGAATCATATAAATAATTTTTATCATCTAGTGGAATTTCAATTAAATCAAGCGTTGTTCCAGGAAATTCACTTGTTGTTATTAAATTATCAGTTACTCCTGCATAATGTTTTAATAAAGAATTAATCAACGAAGATTTCCCGACATTAGTAACTCCAACAATATAAACATCTCGACCATGACGATATTCATTAATCTTATCTATTAATAAATCTAAATTATAATTTTTGGTTCCACTTGATAAAATAACGTCAATAGGTTTAATTCCTGATTCTTTCAACTGTCTTCTTAGCCAATGCTCAATTTTACGATCTTTTAGTGATTTTGGCAAAATATCTCGTTTGTTTCCAAGAACTAAAATATCATTATTATTAAGATGCCGTGATAATCCATTTATTAAGCTGCCATTATAATCAAATAAATCAACTAAATAAACAACAAGACAATCATGATTTCCGATTTCTTGAAGAATTTTTAAAAAATCATCACTAGTAAGATCTGTTTTTTGTAATTCATGATAATTTTTTAAGCGAAAACAGCGTTTACAAAGAATTACATCTTTTTCTAAAGCATTTTTAGGCACAAAACCTATCTTTTTTTCGTCTTCACTTTGAATTATGGCTCCACAGCCAAAACATCTAATCTCTTTAGTCATACTATCTCCTTTTCAAACCACTCCCATTGTACCTTATTTTAAGCCAATTTTAAAGTAAATAATCGTTAAAATAAAACTTGGTATAATTTTATTTATTTGGATGAATATAAAGATTTTTGTCCTAAATTAAAAGATTGACAATATATATGTATTAGAGGTGAAATATAAATGTTTTCAACATTATTATCCTTACTTACTAATGGTTTCTTTGTCTCATACATTAAATCAAAATCTTTTGAGTTACCACTAACAGCTAAAGAGGAAGAAAGATATCTTGAACAGTTTTTTAATGGTGACAAAGAGGCTCGGAATGTTTTAATTGAAAGAAATTTAAGATTGGTAGCTCATATTGCTAAAAAATACGAGAACAATAAAGATATGCAGGAAGATCTGATTTCAATTGGAACAATAGGACTGATTAAAGCAGTCGATAGTTATAAACAAAACCATAAAACTAAGTTAGCCACTTATGCTTCCAGATGTATTGAAAATGAGATATTAATGCATCTTAGAACTAATAAAAAGACTAACTTAGATATTTCATTAAATGAGACAATCGGTATTGATAAGGATGGCAGTGAAATAGTTTTAGGTGATATCATTGCCGCAAAACAAGAGGAGTTTATCGATATAGTAGATAAAAAGGATACTTTAGATAAATTTACAACATATTTTAGTGTTCTTGAACCCCGCGAAAAAGATACTTTGATTATGCGTTATGGCTTGAATAATACCAAAAAGTATACTCAAAAAGATATTGCTAAAAAATTAAATATCTCACGTTCTTATGTTTCACGTCTTGAAAAACGTGCATTAATTAAATTATTGCGTGAACATATGAAAGAAAAACCGTAAATTATATAATTTACGGTTTAAAAATCATCTTCTTTTAGAATATCTTCTAGAGATATTTTTTCATATTTAATTGGTTCTGTTTTTTTGGGTACTTTAACAACCGCTTTATTTTTGGTAGTTTCAACCTCATCACTTTCAAAATCATCTAATAAGGTATGCTCTTTGGGTTGTTTAAAGATTTCTAAATCAACTTCGGTTTTCTTAGCTACATCATAATCACTTGTTGAAATTGGAGAATTTATATAAACATCATCAATTACTTGATTAGCCGTTAATTTATTAGCTACACTTGGTTTTTGCTCAAGATTAGCATTATTATAGTCAGTTGCTTTAAATTCAAATGAAGTCTGATCGTTTAAAGTGACTGTAATTAATTGTGAATTATCAACAATTACGGAATCTTTTACATAAATAATTTTAGATTTAGGATTCTTATACAATAAAGTTCCTTTTGTAGCACGATTGCAAGGTGTTATATCGCCAATTTTAATTCGTTTAACCCCACCTTCTTCGCTAATAACGATTAATGAACTGCTAACTAATGGATTAAAAATATTGAGACTAACTAACTCATCATTTTTTAAATTTACAGCTCTAATCCCAGCGGCTTTGATTCCAACGATTGAAACTTCTTGCTCTGAATATAATGCTCCATACCCAGCTTTAGTCGTTAAGATAATTCCTTGATTATTATCAGTCAATTTAACATCGACTACCCGATCATCATTCTTTAATCCCATACATTTAAGGGGCTTTGAATATCGAGTAACTTCAAAATCTTTTAAATTCGTCCGTTTGATTTGACCATTTTTTGTTGCTAGCATAACGTACAATGGTAAATTAAAATCTTTTACCAAAATAGTTCCGATGATTTTTTCACCAGCATTTAGTTTTACTAAATAACTAACATGTTTACCAGCATCTTTCCATTTAAATTCTTCAATCTTATGAACTGGAATAAAGAGATAATTTCCAGCATCAGTAAACAGCAATAAATGATCTAACGTATTGGCTTGATACATTGAAACTAGATAGTCATTTTCTTTTTTGCCGAACGGAATACCTTCACTAGCCTTGATAGAACGATTACTAATTCGCTTAATATATCCATCACGGGTAATAGAAACATTGATATCCTCAGATAGGATCATTGCTTTCTCATCTATTTTAATTTCTTGAACCTCATCACGAATTTTTGATAGACGTGGCATTGGATATTTTTTCTTAATACCTTTTAATTGATCAATAATAACTTTACGTAGAACCTCATCACTGTTTAAAATATTATTTAAATATGCAATTCGATTATCTAATTCTTTATTTTCATTTTCCAATGTGACAATATCAGTGTTTGTTAAACGATACAATTGTAACATTACAATTGCTTCAGCTTGTTTTTCGCTAAAACCATATTTTTCAATCAAGTTATTTTTAGCATCGCTTTTATCTTTTGATTGTCTAATTGTTTTTACAACCTCATCTAAAATTGAAATTGCTTTAATCAATCCTTCAACGATATGTTTACGCTCATTAGCCTTATTAAGATCATGAATTGAACTTCGTGTAACAACATCTATTTGATGTGCAATATAGCCATCTAAAATCTCAATTACCCCCATTAAGACTGGTCGCTTATCTTTGATTGCAACCATATTATAGTTGTAATTTTTTTGTAGATCAGTATTTTTATATAGATAGTTAAGAGTATTTTGTACATTTATATCCTTTTTTAAATCAATAACAATCCGTAATCCAGTACGATCAGATTCATCACGAACTTCGATAATTCCATCGATATTGCGATTAAATCGAATTTCATCAATTTTACGAACTAATTCTGCTTTGTTTACTTCATAGGGAATTTCAGTAATAACGATTTTATTCATCGTTTTCTCTTCAATCATTTCACTAGTACTACGAACAATCACTTTCCCACGGCCACTTTTAAAGGCATTTAAAATTCCTTGTTTTCCTTCAACAATAGCTCCAGTTGGAAAATCTGGACCTTTAATAAATTCCATTAGTTTTTCCAAAGAACAGTTAGGGTATTTAATTCGATGAATCGTTGCATCGATTACTTCTTCAAGATTATGTGGAGGAATATCTGTTGCATAACCGGCCGATATTCCCGTTGCACCATTTACTAATAAATTTGGATAGGCCGCTGGTAATACAGTTGGTTCATATTCTGTATCATCAAAGTTTAAAGACATTAATACTGTATCTTTATCTAAATCTTTTAGTAATTCAACAGCAATTGCTGATAGACGAGCTTCAGTATAACGCATTGCTGCTGCCGGATCGTTATCAATAGATCCATTATTTCCTTGCATATCAACTAATGGAACACGCATTTTCCAATCTTGGGATAAACGGACCATTGCATCATATACTGATGTGTCTCCATGAGGATGATAATTACCAATAACGTTCCCAACTGTTTTTGCTGACTTACGATATGGTTTTGAATATAAATTTCCTTCTTTATACATCGAATAAAGAATCCGGCGCTGTACTGGTTTTAAACCATCACGAACATCAGGTAAAGCACGATCTTGAATAATATATTTAGAATATTTTCCAAAGCGGTCACCCATGATAGTTTCTAATGGCATAATTATTTTTTTATCCACGCTTATTTTCTCCTTACTCAATTGCAAAATTATCTTCTAATGTAAATTGGACATTTTGTTCAATCCATTCTCGTCTTGGTTCTACTTTATCACCCATTAATACAGAAACTCGACGTTCAACAATTGCCGCATCTTCAATTGATACTTGAATTAAAGTCCGAGTTTCTGGATTCATAGTTGTTTCCCATAATTGAGAAGCATTCATCTCCCCAAGTCCTTTATACCGTTGTACATTATATCCACGACCAATTTTCTTCTTTGCTTCTTCTAATTCGTCTTCTTCCCAAGCGTAAACGATATCTTCCTTTTTCCCACTTTTCTTTGACACTTTATAAAGTGGTGGTAAAGCAATATATACTTTTCCTGCAGTAATTAGATCTCGCATATATCGATAGAAGAAAGTTAGTAAAAGAATTTGAATATGGGCACCGTCGGTATCAGCATCGGTCATGATGATTACTTTATTATAATTACTATCTTTTTCGTTAAAATCAGCTCCAACGCCAGCCCCAATTGTATTAATAATTGTTGCAATTTCTTCATTTTTTAAAATGTCAGCCATTGCTGCCTTTTCAGTATTAACAACTTTTCCTCGTAATGGTAAAATTGCTTGATATTTACGATCGCGACCTTGTTTTGCACTACCGCCTGCTGAATCTCCTTCGACTAAGTATAGCTCTTTACGTTTTTTATCTTTAGATTGAGCAGGTGCTAATTTTCCACTTAAAATTTTTTCTTGACGTGGGCCTTTACCTTTACGAGCAGCTTCTCGAGCTTTACGTGCCGCATCACGAACTTGAGCAGCTTTAATCATTTTCTTAACAAGATTATCTGCTGTTTCTTTATGCTCTTCTAAAAAATATGTAAGTTTTTCATAAACTACTGTATCTACAACATTTCGTGCCTCTGGCGTTCCTAGTTTAGATTTTGTTTGTCCTTCAAACTGTAAATAATGTTCAGGTACTTTAATTGAAATAATTGCCGAAAGTCCTTCACGAACATCATTTCCTTCTAAATTCTTGTCCTTTTCTTTTAATAACCCATATTTACGAGCATATTCATTAAACGTTCTAGTTAAAGCTGATCTAAATCCTGTTTCATGAGTTCCACCATCACCAGTTCTAACTAAATTCACAAAAGATAAAGTAGTTTCTTGATAACCACTAGTGAACTGCATAGCGACATCAACTTCTATTTCATTATTTGTACCCTCAATATTAATAATTTCATTAAGAGTCTCTTTTTCATAATTTAAATATTCAACAAATGCTGTTAAACCATTATCGTATTGATAACTTATCTCTTTACCTGTACGTTCATCAACTAAATCAATTTTGATTCCTTTTAAAAGGAACGCACTTTCCATCAATCGTTCACTAATCGTAGAAAAATTATATTCATAAACTGAAAAAATGCTTGAATCGGGCATAAAATGAATCGTTGTTCCAGTTTGATTTGATTTACCAATCACTTTTAACTTCCCAACTTTACTACCACCATCTTCAAATCTTTGCTGCCAAATTTTTCCATCACGATAAATTGTTACTTCAAGCCATGAAGATAGTGCATTAACGACCGACGCCCCAACTCCATGTAATCCGCCAGAAGTTTTATAACCGCCGTCTTCGTTAAACTTACCGCCGGCATGTAAAATCGTAAGGATTACTTCTGTTGTAGGCTTACCTGAAGCATGCATCCCTGTCGGCATTCCCCGACCATGGTCAGTTACTTTGATACTGTTATCCTTACAAATCGTTACTTGTATATTATCACCAAATCCTGAAAGTGCTTCATCAATTGCATTATCAACAATTTCCCAAACTAAGTGATGCAGTCCGCGTGCATCAGTCGAACCAATATACATTCCTGGTCGCTTACGAACTGCTTCTAAGCCTTCAAGTATTTGAATATTTGACTCATCATAATTACTTTTAGCTGCCATATAATTCATCTGCCTCCTTTAATCACTTGTACCATTATACCTAAATTTTAGGTTTTTTTCAAAGATTATTGCATTTTTATAATGATAATATATAATAGTCACAGGTGATAAAAAATGGATATAATGATTTCAATAATTTTAATTATACTCAGTTATCTATATGGATCGATTCCCTTTGCATTAGTTATTGGGCGATTAGTCTATAAAACTGATGTTAGAAACTATGGTTCTGGTAATTTAGGGGGAACAAATACTGGTCGTGTTTTAGGAAAAAAAGCTGGTGTTGCTGTAATTCTTTTGGATGCTTCAAAGGCATTATTAGTAATGCTTTTAACTAGTTACTTATGTTCACTATTAAAAATGAATAATGATTTAGCATATATATGTGCTTTAGCTTGTGTGATTGGGCACTGCTATCCTGTTTTTGCAAATTTCAAAGGCGGTAAAGCAGTTTCAACTGCAATCGGTTTTTTTATGGCTGTCAATCCTATAGGTGCTGTCTTAGCCTTAGTCGTTTTCTTCATTGTTCTAAAGCTTTCTAAATATGTTTCACTGTCTTCAGTTTTAGCATCGTCTTCAGTATTGTTTGCAATTCCGTTTTTAAATATGTCAATGACTGGTAAAATCGTAACTGCAGCGGTTATTTTACTGTTAATTTATCGACACAAAGAAAATTTAATTAGAATTAAAAATGGGACAGAAAATAAAATTACTTGGATGTAAATATGCTCGTTAATACATAAAGTTGTGAATTATCACGGCTTTTTTATTTAATAAAAATAAGGATGCATTATCCAAAAAGAGATGCATCCATTAGGTAATTATTTATATGTAATTATTTCACTACTTTTTAGATGACTATCATCACCAATATATTTAATCTTAAATTCTTTTCCATCATATTCAACTTCACTTAAAGAACAACCACGAACAACATATTTATTGATTTTTGTTAATTCGGATGTTTTATAATTAAGCATTATTCCGTGAAGAATAATAAATAACATCCCATGAATCGTAATAAAAATTGTATCATCATGATGTTTTTTATAAATATCATTAAAAAAATCTTTTAACCGCATTTGGACTTCATGATATGTTTCACCACCAGGAGTGCTAACATCATCATCCGGAAGATTCCATAATCGATTATAAATTGGATCATTTAATAATTCATTAATAAGGCATCCTTCGTATTTACCAAAATTCATTTCTTTTAATCGTTCGTCAACAAGAACATGATCAAATAATATTTCACTTGTTGCTTTAGCACGTTCTATCGGACTGCTATAACAATAATCAATTTTAAGTTCTGTGATTCTTGCTTTTAGCAACTTAGCATCTTCTATGCCTTCTGCTGTTAGCGGTGAATCTTGCCATCCCTGTAATCTTTTTTCTTGATTCCACAATGTTTTTGAGTGTCGAGTAAGGTATATTTTCATAAAGTAAAAATAAGGGTTACCCCTTATTTATATTGTGACATAACAGATGACATGATTTTTTTAATTTGAGCCTCACTAGGTTTACGACCCATTTCCATATACATTGCACGAATCATTTTTTCGTTGATTGGTGGATTTTTTTGTAATTGTTTTTTAAACATATAACGTGCTGCGAAAAAACCGATAATCGCACCAACGATTAAACCCAAAATTATATTCAACATATTTATACCTCCAAGTTTTTAGATTGCTCTACCATTATAACATAACTTTTTGATATTTGGTATAAAATATCCAAGAATATATTTGTTTTTTTATTTGCTTCAATAATTATATAGTAATCATGAATAACGCAAATCATTTCTTCTTTTGTTAATTGATTATCAATAACATGTTTATTTTTATCCCGATGATAATCGTATCGGTCTTTTAACTTGTATTCGATAAAGTCACTAACTCCTTCATTATTTCCAAATAAACACTCCATTTGCTTCGTAAAAAAAACATTTTTAGGTTCAATATTAATAATTTGATTTTTCACCTCTGGATATTGTTCAAGTAATCCAACAACATTAGGATTTAACTTATATATTTTATATGTATTCATTTCTATCACCATGATTAGTGTATCAAAGAAAATCTAAATATATTGTCAAATCATGCCCAAAAATCAATAAAAGTGATGTTATTACATCACTTTTACTAGTCCTTATAAAATATCTTTAACGTTTTTTACTACATTTTCAACTGTAAAACCATAGTTTTTAATAACGATATCAGCAGGTGCACTAGCACCAAATTTATTTACTGACATTGTTTTACCATCTAAACCAACATATTTATGCCAACCAAAATCACTGGCCATTTCAATCGATAAACGAGCTCTAACATTGTGTGGAAGAATCTCATCTTTATATTTAGCATCTTGCTGTTCAAATAACTCCATTGATGGCATTGATACAACACGAACATCGATATCTTCTTTCAATAATTCTTCTTTAGCTGCCATTGCTAAATTTACTTCACTACCTGAAGCGATAATAATTGCATCTAATTTATTGACTTCTTTACCTACAATGTAGGCTCCATGACAAACACCTTCGTATGAAGTTGCAGTCATTGTGGTAACATTTTGACGAGTCAAAATTAGAGCTGTAGGATTATTAGTTGATTCAACTGCTAATTTCCATGCAGATGCCATTTCGACAGCATCTGCTGGTCTAAATACTCGCATATTTGGCATTGAACGTAACATTGTTAGTTGTTCAACGGGTTGATGAGTTGGTCCATCTTCCCCAACTGCAATCGAGTCATGAGATAATGGTAAAATGATTGGCAATTCCATCAAACAAGCCATTCTCAAAGCGCCTTTAAAGTAGTCAGAGAAAACTAGGAAACCACCTGCAGATACTTTTATTCCTGTGTGTAAAGTGATTCCATTCATCATTGCAACCATAGCAAACTCACGAATTCCAAACGCTAAATTACGGCCATCATAATTTTCAACACTAAATGTTTTTTCGCCTGCAATATTTGTTTTAGTTGAAGATGCTAAATCAGCTGTTCCTGACATAAATGTAGGATTTTGTTGAGCAACTTCTTGAATCATTTCTAATGAAGTGTTTCTTGTTGCATCGTTATGACCAGGTGAATATTTTTTCATTATTTCATCTAAATCTAATGAAAAGTTCCCAGCAATAGCATTTTCTAATTCTTGAGCAAGTTCTGGATAAGCATTTTTATAGTCTTTCATTAACCGCTGCCACTTATTATAACGATTTTTTCCACGTTTAATACATGTATTAGCAAAATCATCATAAACTTCTTCAGGAACATAAAATTCGTCATGATCAAAGCCATAAGAAATTTTAGCATTTTTACCATCTTCTTTTCCTAATGGATTACCATGAACTTTATTAGTTCCTTCATTACTTGAACCAAAACCAATCACTGTATCAATAATGATCAAAGTTGGTTTATATAATTCTTTTTTCCCTTTACGGATTGCTTTTTGAATTGCACTAACATCATTTCCATCTGTTACACGAATTACTTGCCATCCGATTGCTTCATAACGCTTTTTCACATCTTCACTAAAAGACATTGATAACGGCCCATCAAGCGTAACTTTATTGGCATCATATAAAACAATTAATTTACCTAACGATAAATGCCCAGCTAAAGAAGCAGCCTCATAAGTAACGCCTTCTTGCATATCACCATCTCCGCATAATGCATATGTATAGTGATCGACAACATCATAACCCTCACGGTTATATTTTGAAGCTAAGAATTTTTCTGCTAAAGCCATTCCTGCTGCCATTGGAATTCCTTGACCCAAAGGTCCTGAAGAAGCATCGACACCATCAGTAATATCACATTCAGGATGTCCTGGAGTAATAGAACCCCATTGTCTAAAATTCTTTAAGTCATCAATAGAAATTTGATAACCAGATAAATGCAGCATTGAATATAACAATGCTGAAGCATGACCAGAAGCCAATACAAAACGATCGCGATTAAACCATTTTGATTGTTTGTGATAAAAATCCATTTCCTTAGTAAATAACGTATAGATTGCCGGTGTTGACCCTAATACCATCCCTGGATGACCAGAGTTAGCTTTGTTGATGGTATCAATACCTAACGCACGAATTGTTGCGATTGATAAGCTTGATGTTTCCATTAATTTCTAATTCTCCTTTTTTGCACATAAAAACTTATTCTTATTATACACAAAATCGTATAAATTAAAATAAGTTTTTCGACAAATTATATTAATTTTTTAATTTTTCATTTTTTAGCTTTTGTGGCGTGATATCATTTCCTTCTTCGTCAACAACTTTAACACCCATTAATTGTTGCTTAAACCCACTACGAAAAGCTTTTAAATATTTTTGACGTAATTCTTTTTGTTCTTCTAATTCAGCCTCACTGATTGTACCATCTTTTTTCTTTTTAGCCAATTCATTAATTCTTACAATTAATTCTGGATCTATATTACTCATTTTAATTTTCTCCTTAAATATAAAAAAGGTAGAGAGCTTTAGATATTTCCCTGTTAAGTACAGGTGGGCACCTTTAAATATACTTTAGGATCCCTATTCAAAGACAGGTTTTCAACACCGCAATTTAGATCAGGTTCCCTTATCTATGATGTGGAAATTTATTTACTCTCTAACCAAAATTATTATAACACAGCCACCTTAAGTGTCAACACTTTAAGCATAGCGATATGTGACAAAATTATTACTTTTTCTTAACAATACAAGTACTAGTGTATTCAATATCAAAATATTTAAAAGTGTTATAAATATCTTTAAGTTGAATATCAGCCACCTCATCGACTAAATTCAAAGCGATAGTTCCTTCAAAATAATAGCGACTAAATAAATTCGCAATACTTTCAGGACTATTAAATAAATTTATAAATAATCCAATATTTTTCTTTTTAATTCTTTCAAAGTCTTTTACTTCAATCTTAAGCTCTTTAAAATTTTTAATTAAGTCGAGCAAATGATTTTTTAATGTTTCATAGTCATCACAATCACATCCAATTTGAATAAATGCATAGTCTCTTTCTTGCGTAAAACTTGCACTAAATGAATCGTTAATAATCCCTTTATTTAACCAGTCGTTATATAATTTTGAACTTTTTGAAAATAGTAAGTCAAACAATAGATTCATTGATAACTCACGTTTGATTTTTTCTTTAGGTTCAGAAAGAATTTCATTTATTTTAATTGAAACAATTATTTTATTCATTTCAACATCCATTGATAAAATATTTTCTTTTGTTTTAACCTTACAAGGTTCAATGTTTTTCTGGCAAATAATTGGTTGTGCTGTTTCAAAATTCTTTTTAGCCTGATTTTCTCTAATTACATTTATGGCTGTATCGGCATTAATATTACCTACGACAAATAACATCATATTACTAGGATGATAGAAAGTATTATAGCAAGTTTCCAACATTGTTTTATCAGTGCGATTTACGGTTTCAACTGTTCCCGCAATATCAATGGCTACAGGATGATTATTGTAAAGGTTTTGAATTGATCCAAAATAAACACGCCAATCTGGGTCATCATCATACATTTTTATCTCTTGACCAATAATCCCTTTTTCCTTCTCAACGCTTTCAGGAGTAATATCTAATCTTTGAACAAAATCTAATAGTAACTCAATACATGGATATTCATTTGAAGTAGTACTAAATAAATAGGCTGTTCTACTTGATGAAGTGAAGGCATTGGTACTGGCACCTAATTTAGCAAACTCATCAGAAGCATCAGTACCATTCATATCAAACATTTTATGTTCTAAGAAATGAGCTATTCCGTCTTCTACTTTAATCATTTCATTACCATTTAAAGGTACAAAAGTTGTATCAATAGCGCCGAATTTGGTTGAAAACAACCCGTAAGTTTTTTCAAACCCTTGTTTTGGTAAAAGATAAACTTCTAATCCGTTATCCATTTTTTCATGATATAAAGTTTCTTTTAAAGTATCAAAGTATATTTTTTCCATTATTTATCACTCCCTGTTAATAAGAAAATTGTATCTAAGTGTACTTTTTTGCTGGCAGCAATAATTTCTTCTTTGGATACACGCATTAATTTTTCTAAATATTCATCATTTGTTTCTTGAACACCTGTTAAATCCCGGTTATAAGCCAATGTAATCAAACTAATTGGTTCATCTTTAGTTTTTGTTAATGAGCTTTTTAACATCAGTTTTGCTAAATCAATTTCATCATTACTAAAATCACCATTTTGAATATTCTTTAATTCTTGGGCAATTAAGTCCTTAGCTTTTTGATAGTCACTGCCTTCAATTCCCGCATTAACTGTCATAATCCCACTAAATGCCCCATAGCTTGATGATATATAGTAACATAAACTAT
>ENA-OWYJ01000198-OWYJ01000198.1-human-gut-metagenome-genome-assembly--contig:-NODE-198-length-15608-cov-13.6801_pt1 | contig 15608 bp, 14 predicted proteins | sample MGYA00249749_ERZ652084 | MGnify/ENA primary metagenome ERZ652084 (study PRJEB26925, sample SAMN05827239) | human gut metagenome | biome: ENVO:2100002; feature: ENVO:00000062; material: ENVO:00002003...
GTCGCATCTGCCGCGAGCGATGATATTTTTCCGCCATGCCGGACTGAATCCATTACCGGCGCCAGCCAACCAGTTGGCGGTGGAATCGGCGCTTAACCCCTGGGAACGCGCGCTGCCGTCACCGTATTGGCTGATGCACAGCGAACGCGCGATTTACGAGACCCTGGGACGAAGCTGGCAGTGGCTGAAGGGAGCGTCAGGCGATCCAGGGCAGGATTGATTTCGCGGCAAGCGAGAAACGGGCGCGATCGAAGCGCCCGGTATTCACCAGATTTTCGACTTCATCCCATAACTGATACAGCCAACGCCGCCAGACGAAGGACTCCGCTACCGGCGCCCGCTGCAGGTAGCGCCATAGTAACTGCTCCCCTAATCCGCCGTCGGCGAGGCGGAACAGTTCGTACTCGCGCGGCGCCCACAGCATCATCCCCGGACCGACCATCGCCAACAGCTGATCGCTGCGCGCGTCTTTGAGCATACTACGTAGCGTAAAGCAGCCATGGACCAGTACGCAGTTATCGTTGAAATCGCTAAACAACTGCGGCAGGCTCTCACGACTGCGGAATAAAATACGCTTATCCTGCATCGTTAGCCCGGTGTCATGATAGAGGTTGAGCGTGCTCCACAACATTTCTACCCGCTGGCGATACCAGTGCGGCCAGAGGTTTTCCTGGGTGCTATCGACCATCCCCACACAGCCGCCGCTATCATGCCGATGCCACGCCAGTAACCCCTCGACAATCTGATCCTGCAGCTGCTCCCAACGCTCGGGCGTGCGCGCTGGCGCTTCAACTGAAACGCCGCGTAACCGTTCAATGAGCAATACGTCAGGCCCCGGATGTTCTTCATGCGTCATGACGCCGTATACCACCGGCATACGAACGGTGCCGCTACGGGCAAGCAGCGAAATTTTCCACGCCAGCTGGCGCGCCACGCCGGGCGTGGTAAAGCTTTTCGCCAACAGCGGCATCGGGTTTCCCTGCGCATCATACAGCGACCATAGCGCTGACGAGGGTTTCTCGCTAACGCACTCCACGCGGCTTAGCTTCTCGCCAAGCAGGTGGCTCAGTTCGGCTCGCAACTGTTCCATCATAGATACCCTCATGAAGACTACTGTTTTCATAATGAGCGTCTGGGGGCGACTTGTCAGCGGATAAGATCAAAAATGGGCTAATTAGAGGCAGAAATATGTCCCCTTCAGCCGAAGGGGACGGCAAGGATTAACGCAGCTCGGCGCGGACGCGCTCCAGATCTTCCGGCGTATCAACGCCGGTGCCAGGAACCACTTCCGCCACCGCGACGTGGATTTTTTCGCCGTACCATAGTACGCGCAGCTGTTCGAGCATCTCAATTTGCTCCAGTGGGCTTGGCGCCCAGCTGACGTAGCGGCGAATAAAACCGGCGCGATAAGCGTAAATACCAATATGGCGCAGCAGGGAATCACCAATTTCTTCGCGCGATTTTGCAAAACGATCGCGATCCCAGGGAATAGTCGCTCGAGAAAAATAGAGCGCATAGCCGTCGGCATCCATGACCACTTTGACCGCATTCGGGTTAAATGCTTCTTCGGCATCGTGGATAGGCACCGCCAGCGTTGCCATCCCGCTGGTGCTGGCCGCAAGGTTTTCCGCCACCTGGCGCACGATCGCCGACGGGATCATCGGTTCATCACCCTGAATATTAACGATGATAGTGTCATCGCTGAAAGCACATTTTTCAACGACTTCCGCCAGACGTTCGGTGCCGGACTGATGATCGGCGCGGGTCATGCAAACCTCGCCGCCCGCGGCTTCAACCGCACGCGCGACATCTTCATGATCGGTGGCGACGATAATGCGATCCGCGCCGGATTCGCGGGCGCGTTCCAGTACATGGACGATCATCGGCTTACCGTTGATATCCTGCAGAGGTTTCCCCGGCAGGCGCGTGGAGGCAAATCGCGCGGGAATAATGACGACAAAACTCATGGCTGGCTCTCTTCTACCGCGAGCGAGCGCGCTTCGTTTTCAAGTAGTACCGGGATCCCGTCGCGCAGCGGGAAGGCCAGGCTGTCGGCTTTGCAGATAAGCTCTTGCTTATCCTGGCTGTAGTACAGCTTACCGTTACAAACCGGGCAGGCGATAATTTCGAGTAAACGGTGATCCATGATTCCTCCTGATGGACCGAATAGATTTGGCAGCAGCATATCACAGGATGGTAGCCCGCGTATCACGCGGCATCAACACCCCAACCTTGCCGCTGGTTAGCAAATAGCGCCGCGGGTAACTGGCGCAGCACAACCTCTTCTGCCCCTTGCCAGCGCGCAAAATCATTAATTGCTCGCTGGAGTCCGCTCTCCAGCCCGGCAGTCACTTTAACCCCCTCTTCCAGCCACAGCGAAAAGATCTCCAGCACGCCGCCCTTACGGTGCAACTTGCTGTCCATCCTGCCAACCAGTTTGCCCTGATGCAGCAACGGTAGTACAAAGTAGCCGTATTGCCGTTTCGGCGCTGGGGTATAACATTCCAGCCGATAGCTGAAGTTGAATAACTGCTCGGCGCGTTTACGGTCCCAGACTACCGGATCAAACGGCGAGAGCACGGCGCTGTGGCTGGCGGTTAACTTACCGCCGGATGCCGATTCCAGCACAGCTTGCAGATCGCGGTGCAGCCACATCTCACCCAGTTCCTCAACCATCACCGGCACCACCAGCCCCTCATCCTGCCAGCCCTTCAGCAGCGCCGGTAATGCAGGCTGGCGTAGACGATAATAATCGGCCAGCCACTGTGGACGAAAAACGCCCAGGCTGCGCGCGCTGTTACGTAGCATAATGGACTCGGCCTCCTGACGGGAGAGCGCATCGCGCCCATCATCCCAGTGCGGCATCGCCCGATGGGTTAAATCATAGACGCGATGAAAATTACGCCGCTCAACGACCATCAGTTTGCCGGCGGTGAACAACCCTTCCAGATGACGTTTATGTGGTTTCCACTCCCACCAGCCGCTGGCGCCTTTACGTGGATGGGAAAAATCCGCCGAGCGAACCGGGCCATTTTGCGCGATATGCGCCAGCAACTCTTCTATGCTCGCGGCATGCTCGAGCATCCACTCTTTATGGTATTTCCAGCCCATCTTGTCGGGATTCAACATCCGGTGGCGCACGAGGGCGAAATCGCTGCGTGGCAAAAAACAGGCTTCATGCGCCCAGTATTCCATCAGTTCGCCGCTACGCAAGGAATCATCCAGCCAGTGCTGCGGATAGCTACCAAGGCGGCTAAACAGCACCAGATAAGGGCTACGGGCGACCACGTTGATCGTATCGATTTGCAGCAGCGACATCTGCTGGATGGTGGAAAGGATGTCAGTCTGGCGAGCGCGACGTCGGGGCTTTTTCAGTAACCCCTGCGCCGCAAGATGAAGATGGCGAGCCTCTTTTAGCGATAGTTGCAATACCGACATGCAGGTTCTCCGTAGGGGATTCAAGCACAGCGGCGAGCAAAGCCAGCACGCAGGTTAACGTTGCGCCAGCGTCACTAAGTCCGCGAGCAACCGCTGTGCGCGATCATCGGTCATTATGGCGTCAACCGGCAGATACCACCAGTTAGCGGCGGCGAATTCACGGCATTTTACCGCGTCTTTCTCGGTCATCAACAACGTCTGCGACGGGGTTACCAATGCGGCGACAGCGCTTTGACTCAGCGCCTGATGATCCGCCAGCGCCACGGTTTTCACCGGCCGCACGCCGCAGTTTTCTAGCGTCGCGAAAAAGCGCGGCGGATGGCCAATGCCGGCCATCGCTACTACGTTATCGAGGGTCGCAACATCGCGACGCTCGCCGGTAAGCAGGTTCACCGCCATGGCGGGACGCAACTGCATCGGAATTTCACCCGGGCGGGCGACCCCGCCGTTGACGATAACGGCATCGACGCTTTGCAAACGGGATGCGCGCTCGCGCATCGGCCCGGCCGGCAGCCACCAGCCGTTGCCAAAGCGGCGTACACCGTCAATCACGACAATTTCTACATCCCGCGCCAGCTTATAGTGCTGCAGACCGTCATCGGTGACGATAATTTGTAAATCGTGAGCGGCTAATAACGCTTTTACCGCCTCACTTCGCAGCGGAGAAACCGCCACCGGCGCACCGGTACGCTGATGAATCAACACCGGTTCATCGCCCGCCTGCGCCGTACTGGTCGCGTCATCCAGAACCAACGGGTAGCTGTCGGCTTTGCCGCCGTAGCCGCGAGACACCACGCCGACGCGAATGCCTCGCTGCTGCAGTTGCTCCACCAGCCATACCACCACCGGCGTTTTACCGTTGCCGCCGGCGGTCAGATTACCGACCACGACGACTGGCACCGGCGCGCGCCAGGCTTTTTTCCACCCCAGCTTATAGCTAAGACGAATGAAAGCGCTCACCAGGCCATACAGCCAGGAGAGCGGCAGCAGTAGCCGCCATAGCGGCGATTCGCCGGACCAGATGCGCGCTATCATTGACCGAATTGCATCTTGTGTAGCTGCGCGTAAACGCCTTTATGTTCCAGCAGATCCAGATGGCTGCCGCGTTCAACGATACGACCATCTTCCACTACCACAATTTCGTCAGCCTGTTCGATAGTCGACAGACGGTGGGCGATAACCAGCGAGGTACGGTTTTTCTGCAGTTCATCCAGCGCCGCCTGAATCGCACGTTCCGACTCGGTATCCAGCGCCGAGGTGGCTTCATCAAGGATCAGGATAGGGCTGTTGCGCAGCAGCGCGCGCGCAATAGCGATACGCTGACGTTGACCGCCGGAGAGCATCACGCCATTCTCGCCGATAATCGTGTCCAGGCCATTATCCATCTTGTTGATAAAGTCCATTGCATAGGCCATACGCGCCGCTTCTTCAATTTGCTCGCGGGTATACTCTTCGGTACGCGCATAGGCGATGTTATTGGCGACGGTGTCATTGAACAGGTGCACGTTCTGCGAAACCAGCGCCACCTGGTCACGCAACGAGCTCAGTTTGTACTCGCGCAGATCGTGGCCATCCAGCAGAATTTGCCCCTCGTCAACATCGTAAAAACGGGTAATCAGGCTGGCGATGGTGGATTTACCTGAGCCGGAACGCCCTACCAGCGCAACGGTTTTTCCCTCCGGAATGCTCAGATTAATGTTACGCAACGCGGCAACTTCGCGACCAGGATAGCTAAAGGTGACGTTGTGGAACTCCAGGTTACCTTTGGCGCGCTCAATCACGCGCGTGCCTTCATCTTTCTCCTGCTCGGAATCCAGAATGGAGAACAGCGTCTGACATGCCGCCATCCCACGCTGGAACTGCGCGTTGACGTTAGTCAGGGATTTCAGCGGACGCATTAGCGCGATCATCGACGAAAAGACCACGGTGATGGTACCGGCGGTCAGGGTTTCCATGACGCTTGGGAAGCTCGCCGCATAAAGCACAAAGGCCAGAGCCAGAGAGGCAATCAGCTGAATGACCGGGTCGGAGATAGAGGACGCGGAGACCATTTTCATCCCCTGCAGGCGCATCTTATTACTGACCTTGTCAAAACGCTTGGTTTCAACGGCCTGGCCGCCGAACATCAGCACTTCTTTATGCCCTTTGAGCATCTGTTCCGCGCTGGTGGTCACCTGCCCCATGGTGTTCTGCATATTCTTACTGATATTACGAAAACGCTTCGAAACCACCCGAATCGCCACTGAGACGATAGGCGCCAGCACGATAAGAATGAGCGACAGTTGCCAGCTGTAATAGAACATCATGGCGAACAGGCCAATAATTGAGGCCCCTTCACGCACTACGGTTATCAACGCGCTGGAGGAAGATGAAGCAACTTGTTCGGAGTCGTAGGTGATACGGGACAGCAACGTCCCGGTGGACTGCTTGTCGAAGAAGGCGACGGGCATGCCCATCATATGACCGAACAGGCGGCGACGCATCGTCATTACCACTTTGCCGGAAACCCAGGAGATACAGTAGCTCGAGATATAGCTACTGATACCGCGAAGCACCATCAAACCGATCACCACCAGCGGCATCCATAACAGCACTGAGCGATCCGTTTTACCAAAACCATCATCCAATAACGGTTTAAGAAGCGATAACATGAAGGTATCACTTGCCGCGTTAAGCACCAACGCCACGGCCGCTACGATTAGCCCGGCTTTAAACGGCGCTATCATCGGCCAAAGTCGGCGGAAGGTCTGCCACGTGGAGAGATCTTTATCGTTCTGCATTCAATAAACCAGCTTATGTTGAAATAGCCGCATATTCTACCCGTTCTACGCCTCTGCGCCAAACCACTGATGATACCAACGAGGTAAAAGTTGATCCCGTAAGCTCTGGATTTGCCAACCATCTGGAGAAAAAATAAGCGTAATTTGCCCTGAGTGCGGAGTATCAAACCACAGATACCCCTGTTGGCGATAACGCTGCACGACCTTACTGGAAGGCATCTTCCAGGCATTGTACCGCGCTGCCGATGCGATGGCCGCCTCTCCTCCTACCCGCTGCAGTAATGTCAGACTGGATGATGTATTACTACCGTGGTGCGGAACCTGAATAAGTGTAGACGTAAGATGCTGCCAGTAATGACTCATCATTTTCTGTTCGGCCGGAATTTCGATATCACCGGTAAGTAAAACGCTGCGCTTGCCGTCATCGACCCTAACCACACAGGAACCATTGTTTCCTTTATGCTCACCCGCAGGCAACGGCCAAAGCGCCTGAAATCGAAGCCCTCGCCAGCGCCAGGTTTCTCCTCTGTGGCAGGGTAGATGTCCACGCAGCTTAAGCGGACTGCGAATCACGAGATGCGGCCACGCCTTAATGAGCGCATTCAGACCACCGCGATGATCAAGATGTTCGTGGCTCAGGATGACCCCTTCCGGATGGAGACCGCGCCAGCGCAACCAGGGCACGATGAGTCGCTGGCCGCTATCGCCTCCCGGCCAGGCGGGGCCGGTATCGTACAGCATTGCCGCCCCTTGACGCTCAATGACTATCGCTAACCCTTGTCCGACATCCAACATCGTCACTCTCCACTCGCCTGGCGTCGCGGTGCGCCAGAAGGGCCAACTGAGTAGCGCCACGCCGCTCATACAGAGTAACGGCATCTGACGCCAGGCCTGAAAACGCCATGCCAGGAGCGCCAGCCACGGTAGTACACTGATCGCCAACCACCGTTCGTCAAGCGATAACCATCCGGCAGGCAAATGGCGTAAGAACCAGAATAATATTGCCAGCAGACGATCGGCGAGTTGCCATAACGCCATTTCAAGCAACACCGGGCCGCTTAGATGCAGTAGCATCGCCGCTAAAATCAGCGGGACTATCAGAAATGTCACCAGCGGAACGGCAACCAGGTTTGCTATCAATGAAGTCAGGCTAATCCCATGAAAAAGCCCTATCTGCAGTGGCGCCAGCAGTAGCATCAGGCCGCATTGCAGGTGGCCCAGCGCCAACAGTTGCCGCCACGGTGAACGACAGCGGAGCCGGCGAAGCGGCGCAAGCTGATACCAGAAAATCAACGCAGCAACCGCAAACACCGATAACCACAGGCTTTCTGAAATCATCGCCAGCGGATCAGCCAACAGTATTGCCGCAATACAACAGCAAAAGATTTGCCACGGCGACCAACGCCTGGCCTGTAGCCTCAACAGACATCCTGCGCTTAAGGCCGCACAGGTACGCAGCGCCGGGGGTTGCATGCCGGTAAGCCAGGCGTAAAACAGCGCGCAGCCTAACCCGACAAGCAGCGGTATCCGCCAGCCTATCCAGCGGCACGGAAGAAAGAACTGTACTCCGCGAACCAGCAACCAGCCAAGCGACGCCCCCAGCACAATATGCAGGCCAGAGATAGCCATTAAATGGGAGGTTCCCGTCTCCTGCATTAATCTTTTTATCTCATCCGCAACTGCCAGGCGCTCCCCCATTCCCAGCCCCAGCAACACCGTTTTCCATGGATACTCAGCGAGTGTGCGGTTTAACGAGGCCAGATAGCGAGCCCGGAAGCTACAACGTGAATCAAGCGATGAGGCATTTAGAAAACGTCCGCTAAGCGGGCGATGCTGTGCAAGAGCGTAGCGCTGGCTATCGAAGCCGCCCTCATTTAACTGTCCATGTACCGGACGAGCGCGGATGGTCATCAGCCATCGCTGCCCGGCGCAACCGGGTTCAGGTAGTTCGCTGCCGTAGAGGGTAATCCCAACCGCAGGATATAAACGCCGACCCTCAAGACGAATTATCTTGCCTTGCCAGCTCGTCAGGCCATCACCTGCGACCAGTTCAATAACGGCCTGTCGGTTGCGACCGGGAATATGTTCAGTGGGCCACAGCGCTTGCCGGGCATGTAATATTCCCCATACGAAAAATAGCAACGTCAATGCGGCATACGTTGTGCAAGGTTTGCGCAGCGTTGCAATGATTAGCGCAGCGCCAATCAAGCACCAGACGCTTAGCATATTCGGTAGCGCCGGTAGCCAAAGCAGCGGCGAAATTCCGATTATGGCGCAGCCTGCCAGATGTGGTAATCGCATAACACCTCCCTGTTATCGGGGAGTGTCAGACAATTCGCCGCCGCGATCATGTTGAAAAGAATGGCATTGCGTCGCGCTGTCCGGGAAATATTGGCTCTTGCTATCAGTTAACAAAAGTTTTGCGAGCGGACACGGAAAACAGGCATAAAAAAAGCACCCTCAGGTGCTTTTTTATTAAGTAAGTCTTTGCCTGATGCGGAAAAACTTACTCTTCGTAAATATTGGCGCGGTCGCGTAGTTCTTTCCCAGGCTTAAAGTGCGGAACGTATTTACCTTCCAGTTCCACTTTATCGCCAGTCTTCGGGTTACGCCCGGTGCGAGGTGCTCGATAGTGCAGAGAGAAGCTGCCGAAACCGCGGATTTCAATGCGCTCACCTTGAGCAAGCGTTGAGGCCATATGTTCCAGCATTTCTTTAACAGCATCTTCCACCGCTTTCGCCGGGATATGAGATTGCTGGCTGGCAAGTCTTTCTATCAATTCTGACTTGGTCATTTTTCCTCCGGTTTCCTTCAAGGCAAAGTTAGCTTACAGCTTAAACAAGGGCGGCCGTAGCCGCCCTTTGTGCTTGATTACAGGACGAATCCTGCAATCTGTCAAGTAAACTCGTCATTATTCAGACCGTTGTGGCCTGAATAACTAAGATTACTCGCCTTTAGCTGCTTTGAAAGCTTCAGCCATTGCGTTGTTAGAGAAGTTTGCATCTTCCTGTTTGTTAACAGTTGCGATTGCATCTTTCTCGTCAGCTTCGTCTTTCGCACGAACAGACAGGCTGATTGCGCGGTTTTTACGATCAACGCCGGTGAATTTAGCTTCAACTTCGTCGCCAACGCTCAGAACCAGAGTTGCATCTTCAACGCGGTCACGGGATGCTTCAGAAGCACGCAGGTAACCTTCAACGCCGTCAGCCAGTTCTACGGTTGCGCCTTTAGCGTCAACTGCAGTTACTTTACCGGTTACGATAGCGCCTTTCTTGTTCAGAGCAACGTAGTTGTTGAACGGATCTTCCGCCAGCTGTTTAACGCCCAGGGAGATACGCTCACGTTCTGCGTCAACCTGCAGTACAACTGCAGCGATTTCGTCGCCTTTTTTGTATTCACGAACTGCTTCTTCGCCTGCAACGTTCCAGGAGATGTCAGACAGGTGAACCAGGCCGTCGATGCCGCCGTCCAGGCCGATGAAGATACCGAAGTCAGTGATAGACTTGATTTTACCTTCAACACGGTCGCCCTTGTTGTGGGTTTCCGCGAACTGCTGCCATGGGTTAGATTTGCACTGCTTCAGACCCAGGGAGATACGACGACGTTCTTCGTCGATATCCAGAACCATAACTTCCACTACATCGCCAACGTTAACAACTTTGGACGGGTGGATGTTTTTGTTGGTCCAATCCATTTCGGAAACGTGAACCAGGCCTTCAACGCCTTCTTCGATTTCAACGAAGCAGCCGTAGTCGGTCAGGTTGGTCACGCGACCGGTCAGTTTGGTACCTTCCGGATAACGCTTAGCGATAGCTACCCACGGATCTTCGCCCAGCTGTTTCAGGCCCAGAGATACACGGGTACGCTCGCGGTCGAACTTCAGCACTTTAACAGTGATTTCGTCGCCAACGTTTACGATTTCGCTCGGATGCTTAACGCGTTTCCAGGCCATATCGGTGATGTGCAGCAGGCCGTCAACGCCGCCCAGATCAACGAATGCACCGTAGTCAGTAAGGTTCTTAACGATACCTTTGACTTCCATGCCTTCCTGCAGGTTTTCCAGCAGCTGATCGCGCTCTGCGCTGTTTTCGGATTCGATAACGGCACGACGAGAAACAACGACGTTGTTACGTTTCTGGTCCAGCTTGATGACTTTGAATTCAAGCTCTTTGCCTTCCAGGTGCAGCGTGTCGCGCACCGGACGAACGTCTACCAGGGAGCCCGGCAGGAACGCACGAATACCATTCAGCTCAACAGTGAAGCCACCTTTAACTTTGCCGTTGATAACACCGACTACAGTTTCAGCGTCTTCGTAAGCTTTTTCCAGCGTGATCCAAGCTTCGTGACGTTTAGCTTTCTCACGGGACAGCAGGGTTTCACCGAAGCCGTCTTCTACTGCATCCAGAGCAACGTCAACTTCGTCACCAACCTGGATTTCCAGCTCGCCCTGGGCGTTTTTGAACTGCTCAGCCGGGATGGCGGACTCAGATTTCAGACCAGCGTCAACCAGTACGATATCTTTGTCGATAGCAACAACAACACCACGAACGATGGAACCCGGGCGGGTTTCGATTTCTTTTAAGGATTCTTCAAATAGTTGAGCAAAAGATTCAGTCATGTTTAATCTTCAGGTTTCATATTTAACGTCCACCTGGCTCCGTGCCGGATGGGGTTGTTTAACATACCCGCTAACACTCCGTTGCTGCGGGGGTACTGCTATAATTCGGAGGCTCGCAACGCTTTGCCGGTTAACGGTTAAGCGATAGCCAGTTTTTCGCGCGCATATTGTAGCGCTTTTTCAATTACTTGCTCAATGCTTAGTTCAGTGGAATCGAGAACTAATGCATCAGCGGCCGGGACAAGCGGCGCCACAGCACGATTACGATCGCGATCGTCACGCTCTTTTATCTCGGACAAAAGACGTTCAAAGTTAACACTAAAACCCTTCTCCTGCAACTGTAGCAGGCGGCGCTGGGCACGTTCTTCCGCCGACGCATCGAGGAAAATTTTAACCGGCGCATCCGGGAACACGACGGTGCCCATATCGCGGCCGTCGGCAATCAGGCCAGGCAGTTCGCGGAAGGCGCGTTGACGGCGCAGCAGCGCTTCACGTACACGTGGGAAAGCCGCAACCTTAGAGGCGGTATTGGCCACTTCCTGGGTACGGATCTCTGCGCTGACATCCTCGCCTTCCAGCACCACTTCCAGGTTGCCGTCAGTAGAAATAAAACGCACATCGAGATGAGCTGCCAGCGGAACCAGCGCCTCTTCTGACTCGACGTCTACGTGATGATGTAAGGCTGCCAGCGCAAGAACGCGGTAGATAGCCCCGGAATCCAGCAGATGCCAGCCAAGCGCTTCCGCCATTGCCTTGCACAACGTGCCCTTACCCGCACCGCCAGGTCCATCAATGGTGATTACCGGAACATTTACCGTCATCTTTTTCTCCTTCAGCAAGGCGCATGAATATAAACGCCGCGCATTATACGCATCAATGCGCCAGAAAGTGAGCATTGCTTGCAAATTACGGAATAGAAGAAATTAAATGTAGAAGAATTGCGCAATTATAGCGGGCTGGCAGAATACCAGCCCGCAAGATGACAAAGCTTTACCTTAAAGGATAGAACAGACTTTACGCGAGGGTACTAATTCGCGCCAACTGCTCGAAATAATCCGGGAACGTTTTCGCCGTACATTTCGGATCAAGGATAGTGACCGGCGTCGCCGATAAGGCCACCAGCGAGAAGCACATCGCCATGCGGTGATCGTTGTAGGTACCGATTTCAGCAAATTTCAGCGTCTCAGGCGGCGTAATACGAATATAATCTTCGCCCTCTTCTACTTCGGCGCCCACTTTACGCAGTTCAGTGGCCATCGCGAACAGGCGGTCAGTCTCTTTCACCCGCCAGTTGTAAATATTGCGCAGCACCGTGGTGCCTTTCGCGAACAGCGCCGCAGTGGCGATGGTCATTGCAGCATCCGGGATATGGTTCATATCCATATCGACAGCATTCAGCTCACCGCGGGTACAGGCGATGAAATCGTCGCCCCAGGTAATTGTCGCGCCCATTTTTTCCAGCACATCGGCAAAGCGAATGTCGCCCTGAACGCTATTGCGGCCAATCCCGGTCACTTTTACCGTACCGCCTTTAATCGCGCCGGCAGCAAGGAAATACGAGGCTGAAGAGGCATCACCTTCCACCAGATAGTCGCCCGGCGACTGATACTGTTGCTTGCCGCGTACGACAAAGCGCTGGTAGTTGTGGTTTTCAACGTCAACGCCAAAGGTTTTCATCAGGTGCAGCGTGATGTCGATGTAAGGTTTGGACACCAGGTCACCTTTAATCGCGATCGTCGTGTCCTGCGGCGCCAGCGGCGCAGTCATCAGTAAAGCGGTAAGGAACTGGCTGGAGACGCTGCCATCGACTTCCACCTGGCCGCCGTTGAAACCGCCGCGCAGGCGCAGAGGCGGATAGTTTTCCTGCTCCAGATACTCAATTTGCGCGCCCCCCTGGCGTAACGCATCGACCAGGTGGCCTATCGGTCGCTCTTTCATTCGCGGTTCGCCGGTCAGCACAATATCGTTGTCGCCGAGGCACAACGCCGCCGCCAGTGGGCGCATCGCCGTACCAGCATTACCGAGAAACAACTCCAGCGCGCCGCTGGCCTGAAGCGGACCGCCGTTGCCGGTGACTTCACAGCGAGTACGATCGGCGGACAGGGTATAGTGAACTCCCAGGGCGTTAAGCGCATTAAGCATGTGGCGAACATCATCGCTGTCCAGCAAATTGGTCAGCACGGTGGTGCCGTGGGCTAATGCCGCCAGCAGCAAAGCGCGGTTAGAGACACTTTTTGACCCGGGTAGGTTTACGGTGCCATCAACGCGCGCAATGGGTTGTAACGTCAGGGATTCCATGAAACTCGACTCTCAAAAAAACAGAATAAAAACCCCGCAGACCGGCCGCGGGGATGAAAATAAGCGCTCAGCAATTAGCCGCGACGACGTTCAAAGTCCTGCATGAAGTCGGTAAGCGCCTTGACGCCGGCCAGCGGCATCGCATTGTATATAGAAGCACGCATACCGCCCACCACGCGGTGGCCCTTCAGCGCATGCAGACCAGCCGCAAAAGATTCTTCAAGGAACAGTTTGTCCAGCGCGCTATCCGCCAGTTGGAACGGCACATTCATCCGCGAGCGGTTGGCCGCGGCAACATCGTTACGATAGAAATCGCTATTATCAATCACGCCATACAGCAATTCAGCCTTCTGCTGGTTGATTTTATCCATCGCAGCGACGCCGCCCTGCTCTTTCAGCCATTTAAATACCAGCCCCGCCAGATACCAGGCGAAGGTCGGCGGCGTGTTGAACATTGAATCATTGGCGTTCAGCACGGTGTAATCAAGGATCGATGGGCAGGCGACGCTGGCTTTACCCAGCAGATCTTCACGCACGATAACCAGCGTTAACCCTGCCGGGCCGATATTCTTCTGCGCGCCAGCGTAAATCACGCCATAGCGGCTGACGTCAAGCTCATGCGATAGAATACTGGAGGAGTAATCCGCGGTGACGACCACATCATCGCCAAAGTTTGGCGTTTCGTGGATAGCGATACCGTCGATGGTTTCATTGGGGCAGTAGTGCAGGTAAGCCGCGCCCGGCGTCAACTGCCATTCGCTCATCGGTTTAACGGCTCGCAGGCCGTCAACGGTGGTTTTCGCATCAATAACGTTTGGCGTGCAGTATTTTTGCGCTTCTTTCACTGCGCTCGCCGCCCAGTAGCCAGCATCCACATAATCTGCTGTTGTTTTGTCACCCAGCAGATTTAACGGGATCCCGGCAAACTGGCCGCGACCGCCGCCATGACAGAACAGCACTTTATAGTTGGAAGGGATATTAAGCAGATCGCGGAAATCCTGTTCTGCCGTTTCAGCCACCTGGATAAACTCTTTACCACGGTGGCTGATTTCCATTACCGACGTCCCCAGACCGTGCCAGTCGCACAGTTCCTGTTGCGCCAGTTTGAGAACTTCTGCCGGCAGCATTGCCGGGCCCGAACTAAAGTTATAGACCTGAGCCATTTCCCCTCACCACGTTGCTATATTGTCTGCACGCGAACCGTCGCGGGCATAAGTTATTCCTGTGGCTATCGGTTTTATCATTCAGTGACACACACCGCAACGAGTAAAACTAAGCGGCCCATAAATGAGGCCATCGTCACACAAAAGAATCAACCAGCTTGACGTCATTAAACCGACATAATTGCTGCAAGAGAATCGCTTTTTAGCCTGCGTTCCGTCACCCATTCCGGATTTTGACCCACGGCATAAATAGTTATCCACTACATTCACAGGTAACGATCTCGCCATAGCGCAATCCGTCAACTCATTTAATACTTGAATATTATCTTAATTCTTCATGAATTATGTTTCCGCGAGAGCATCGCCATTTACCGCTGCATTTCCAGATCATTAAAATTTTTAAGCCAGCCGATGAAGACTGGTATTAATCACTTTTAAAGGAATAGTTATGCGTGAATTAACCTATAACGAAATGTCTGATGTGAGCGGCGGCTTTGGCCTGTTATCCATTCCGGCAGCAATTGGTTTGCTGGTCAGTATCCCGACAATTGTCATCGGCGCGATTACCGGGCCCTTTACGCTGGGGGCAGGCTTCGCAGTGATGGCGGCAGGCATCGTCGGTACCAGTCTTGCTGGCGCCGCTATGATCGTTAGCATTTGTACGCCAATCCTGTAACTTGCTATGGCATGTGGAGTTTCTCCGCATGCCATTTATCGCTCTTCTCTTTATTATCCCTTAGCGCGGCTAACGACATAGCCACTTACCGGTAAAACCCGTATCATTGCCCATCCTGCCAACAATAAACGAATTGCTATGACCCAGACATTTATCCCCGGCAAAGATGCCGCCCTGGAAGATTCCATCGCTCGCTTCCAGCAGAAACTGCTCGACCTCGGATTTGATATCGAAGAGGCCTCGTGGCTGAACCCGGTACCACACGTGTGGTCCGTTCACATTCGCGATAAAGAGTGCGCGCTGTGCTTTACCAATGGTAAAGGCGCGACGAAAAAGGCGGCGCTGGCTTCCGCGCTGGGCGAATATTTCGAACGTCTGTCCACCAACTACTTCTTCGCGGACTTCTGGTTAGGCGAAACCATCGCCAACGGTCCATTTGTTCATTATCCGAACGAAAAGTGGTTCCCGTTGACCGAAGATGATGAAGTACCGGAAGGCCTGCTGGATGCCCGCCTGCGCGCCTTTTACGATCCGGACGATCAGCTGACCGCCAGCATGCTCGTGGATTTGCAATCCGGTAATGACGCTGTCTCTTATACACATCTCCGAGCCCACGAGACATGCGCAGATCTCGT